>JACCDP010327071.1_pt1 | contig 36896 bp, 35 predicted proteins | sample 7445841 | NCBI WGS metagenome assembly JACCDP01 (sample SAMN15323441, study PRJNA562643) | freshwater metagenome | isolation source: river surface water | place: USA:Blue River Watershed | collected 2017-08-17 | reverse complement strand
TATTTTTTTATGTCAGACAAGATGACGCATTCCTGGACCGAGCAAGAGCTGTGGACGGTATGTGTTTGCTACAAGGAGGGACTTCCTGAGAAGATGGCTCTACGCCTAACAAACACGACCAACGCAAAAAGTATGACTATGCGCTATCAGAACTGCAAGTATCTTGAGAGCGGTCCTGGAGAGGGGGCTCTGAGCCACCCGTCCAAGAAGATGGTTGAAGTGTGGAACCAGGTTAACGAATTCTATTCTCTAGTTCCTCCGCTTCCTAAGCCTAAGCAGGAGGTATTTATCGGTGACTTTCTGGCAGCTGTTCTTCTGCTAATTCTAATTCTATCTAATATTATTAAGCTACTTGCTTAAACAGAACTTATGAATTCCCACTGGAGATAGTCACATATTTTTTTCCAGATAATGTCGTGTGAAATAAGTCTATCACGGCTTTTTAGAAGCGGAAAGTAGATTTTATATTCGTCCAGTTCAAGAAGTTCAAAGAACTTGTAGAGGATGTACGAATATGATAAGAAATTGGTACGATCATCAGGGCAGTAAAGAAGAAAGGGAGCTTGTATTTCTTGAAACATTGCTCGAATCTTTTCTTCAATCTCTGGCGTAATGGTAGGAGGTGGATTGCCGTTGAGTCGTGAAAGTATGTGGGTGGCATGTTCGTAGTATTTACTACGATTGATCTTTTTAAGTATCTCACGAATGTCTTTTTCAGTCATTTCTGCGATATTCATGATCCGTCGTTTCTTCACTTCACAAATCACTTCATTCATCACTTCATCTGGAATAATGGTACTCTCCTTTGCTTGAAACTGATTGAGAATCTCATTCAGATGGTTAATTTTCTTATAAGCGTAATTATTGCGCTCCTTAGGAGGATCTCTAAAACTCGGGAAATCTGAAACGACCATCATATACGCTTCAGAACCACAAGTCGGACAAACTAGAATACCTTCTTCAGAATTCTCCTCCCGAGCAATATTACAAGTATCACAATGCTCTGAAACAACTTCCTTACTATCATGACCTTCCTGACCCGTGCTCATCTTCATTCTGCAAGTGTACTCCTCGTAGAGATGCTTCTTTGAATGATTAGGAGCATCGGATCTTACCTGAGAAGAATTAAGATATTTGAGAAACGTGTTCTGATCCGCAGCATTCGTAGTAACAACCTGAGTCTTCTCAGTTGTACCATAATACTTCAGCATAATATCTGCATTCTTCAAATAGTAGTTCTGGAGAGGATCCACTTCATTCAGTTTCTGACACACATCTTTGAGTTCTTCGCGAAGTTTAGAACATTTCAGTATATCCGAAAGTTCATTGGAATTCTCTAATGCTAAAATTTCAGCTTCTAAACTTTCCTTCTTTTCCTCAAGAATTTGTTGATTAGAAGACTGTTGTTTAATTGAAGAAACAACGTTCTGGTGTATAGAGTCTAAAGTTCCAGACACTATATCCCCAGTTTTAGAGCGAGTAGCTGTATCTCTACCCTTCTTTATTCGAAACACCGTATCCATTTATTGAATCAAATTATTTGCCTGAAAATGTTAACAGTGCTAGAGCTACGCCAGCAAAAATAGTAGGTAACGCAGACATAGACGAGTAATTCGTAAATGACTCGGGGGGTGATTTGCAGAATGAAACATCTACTTGAGAACATAAATTCGTATCAAAATCAGGACTCAGATCAGGAGTCAAAAAGCGATAAGCCGGTCCATCTGTAACAGCGCATTTATAGCACTGACAGGAAGGCGTTCCATCTGAAGCCATCGCGTTGAAAAGATAAAGAGGATCTAATCCTTCAATATCTCCAACGACTCCAGGAATAAGACCATTCAGATCACTTGTAAGAAAAGACAGTTCATTAAGTCCCTGAGGAACTAGATCAGCGCCAACAGATTTGTTATTAATATAATTGTATCTAGGCTGAGTTGAGCCATCTGGAGCAGTACAAGTTCCGCCAGTGTTCACGTAATACTGATTACCAAGTGGAGGATTGCCTGTAATCATAATCTTCACATAGTCAACCGCAGCATTTACGTTAGTAAATAACTGACCAAAACTACCATCACTTCCAACTCCGAGAGAAGTAGGGCCAGGTATATTGGCAGCATAGTCATACTCGGGACCTAAGATATCATTGGAAACATTTCCTCCTTTATTTTTGATATCTCCCCAAAGTGAATTTGACGACAGATTCGCCATTATTCTTTAAGCATGTTTTTTGATGTATTCATTTACTTGCTTGTGAAAGACGTGATTCGCAAGAGCACAGGGTCTCTGAATGAGAGTAGCTCTGCAAGCCTGATCGTACTTGTACTGGAATTTTAGACAGCAATAGAGTACTGTAAGAAATCCGCTTCGGTTCATACCTGCCTGGCAGTGAACGTAGACAACTTGGGAATTATCAGAACGAAGATATTTATCCATGGCTGATTCGAACTGAGGATACCATTCTGTGATGTCTACGTTGTATGAATCTATAGCAGATAAGCATGTGTAACGAGTTCCAAAGTTTTCAGGAACCCATCCAGGAGTATCACCTGGGCCGGCACAATTAACAATGTGAGTAATCTTATTTTTCTGAACGAAATCAGGAGTTAAAAAGACACCCGGCCCAAACATTACCTTCGGGTGGAGACGCGCAACGCGATCTCTTAGAAATCCTCTTGAATTACGTCTGTACCCCAAGAATGGATCCATGCTTTTATAAGATAGCACCTTGAAAACGAATTTAGTTAGACACATTTATATAGTAACAAACACATGTCGGGAAAGATGGTTCCCCTTGATGAGTACAAGACCTGTCACAAGACTCATTACCATGTCGCCAAGATTGAGCGTGGTGGTAAGGAGTTGGCTAGGGCTAGGAATAGGATTGGCAGTAGGTCTCGCGGATGTGGCTGGAGTGACCAAACAATGCACGCAGAACGGGCAGTTGTGAAGGCTCTTGGCGATATTTCACAACTGCGCGGAAGTGTACTGATTGTGGTGCGCATCAACAAACATAACCAAATTATGTGCTCTGAACCGTGTCCTGACTGTAAGAAGTTTCTGGAGAAGTGTATGAAGAAACACGGTCTTCGAAAGGTAGTCTATTCATCTTAGATGATAGAGCTCAGAAGAGTACCCACGACATATGCAACAGCTACAGCAACACCTGCAAGAATAGCGGCTCCCATGTAAGACGGGACTCCGCCACTCGTGTAAGTGTTGGGGATGTACTGAAGTATAAGTGACCGAGGAGTGCTCAGAGAGATGATCATAGCAGCGGCAAAGAAGCCGAAATAGACCATCAGATTTTTAACTGCATAGCGAACAGTACTGAAGCTGTGGCTCATTCCAGATGGAATTCCAGCGGTCTTGCCAGGAGAGGTGTTTACAGGAGAAATAAAAGGGTCACCTCCGCCAGTTACAATGGGAGCAAACGTAGTCGCTTGAGGAAGGCTGGGATTCTGAACAGGTCCACCTCCAAGAAGATCGGCTAAATCAGTTGCTCCACTATCTTGCATCTTTATTGTTAAGAAAAGTAGAATCTGTACGATATATTACGAATTATTCCCAAGGTTCGGCTCCTATCGTAGTTGCCTGAGTTGAAACTTCTAACATAATCGTTGATGCTAGAGCGCCAACGATGTCTAATCCTGGACCTATAAACGCTTTATGTCCTAATTTTGCCTTTACTCGTCCTAAACTTTTAGAGAATGCAGAAATTCCTCTTGCAAACGGTTTGAAAGCTGGATTGAGCTCAATGAATCTATTAAAACGAACTTGTAAAGCAGGAACTGGATTTATTGCTTGTAGGGCTTGTCTGACTGCTAACTCGCTTTTGTTTGTTAGTGTAACTGTATAATCGCTAATTTCGGCATATCTTAACTGAAGATTTGCTGGCAACAAATTCTTAATTGCAAGGCCAAGAGGTGACGTTGGTTTTCTGGTTTCAACTAGAACTGTATTATATCTTGTAATTCTCTCTCCTCTTGCGTTGGTCCATGCAGTTTCTCTTGTTTCGTAAACTGTAACTTCATTTTCAAGAGTTGTTATTAGTCTCTGTCTTACAACTGGATCTTTAGTTCCTAGGATTTGTTCATTCAACATCTCTATCTTAACTTTCTGATCGATAAGTTCATTATACCTAGCATCTTCTATTTCTTGCCATTTTTGGTATTCTTTTACGAACTCTGAATTCTTTATCGCGTTATCTGTTTCAATTCTCAAATTTTCTAATTCTGCTTCAGTTAATGCAGCTGTGATTCTATCAACATCCACCTTAGCAGTAGCTACTTGTCCTTCTAAGAGCTTTATTCTTGCTTTTCGTTCCAAGTTATCACGAATAGCCTCTAGATTTTGAGCATGAATCATCTTTCTGCGAAGTATTGCTTCATCTATAGCTTGTTGGTTTGTAACATTTCTTGTAGTTATAGTGTCTTCCGATGCAGCAGTTGTAGGGTTATCTTTTACCCATTGAGCTTGCTGTGCGAGGAGAATATCTTTTCGCTTGTTGAGTCTTTCATTTTCTGGCCCCGATAAAGGAGCAAATCTTGTACCTTGATTTTGCAATGTTATTAAAATATTATTTAATTCTCTTTGTAGGGTTGGATCAAATGGGGCTCCAACCTTTCCTGGTATAACATTCTTAATTTTTTCAAATTCAGCGTCTGGTATGCTCGTATATCTCTGATATACTTTTATAGGTAACCCTCTTGCGGCTCGGAGCTGGTTTTCAAGATCATTTAGCAAGGCTTGGAGACGTCGTTTTTCCGCTATGAGTTCGTCTAAATTTTTAAGATCTTTTGGAAGTGGTTTCTGAGGAGGATCAGTTGGTTTGAAATCTCTTTTAGCTTGCAGTAGTGGATTATTTGATAATACAACTGTAGATGATTTTGGAACTGTAATTACTGTTTTTAATTCAACAATATCTGCTTCATTTAATATTAGTAATCTTCGAACTGCGCGAATATAATCGTCTATCTTTTCAGCTGTGTCATTTGACTTACTTTCGGTGAAACTTCTTCTATAATATGCAGCCTGTGTATTCAAATTATTAATACTTGCAAAGCGGGCTCCAAATGTTACTGGGTTCACGTTCACATATGCCTGAGCTTCACGAATAGAATTTGTAAACTCGGAGTTAGGAGCTATTGCTCCAGCAACAAGTTCAACCAGTCCTACCAGATCGCTAATTATGGTGGCTTGGCCTGTAAATATATTTGTTAAAGTTCCTGCTAAAACTCTAGCTGTTGCAGAAAGTCCTTGTACGAACGAATTTGTTGACTCAAAAGTTAATACTTCAAGATCTCTTGCAGCTTGACTTCCAGATAACGTGTACTCTGGAGGCTTAACAGTTTCATCTATACACTTTCGAAGCCAGAAAAGAAGAGTATCTGTTCCAGATGTATTATTTTTGTAAGCACTTGGTGTTAGACTACCAGCTATAGGAAGTTCAATATCGCCATTAGTACAGTAGAATCTTGCGCCAGGATCATTAACATCTGGATAACTCATTCTGTTCAAGATTCCGTAACCTGCTAACAGTCTTGCTTGACCAATTAGTTTTCCAACCTGATCTAATAGATTTTCTATTATAGTGTTATTTTCATTATAGTACTGAAGATCTGCTTCTGTACTTTTGTTATTTTTAAGAACGTATAGATTGTTATTAATTTCATCAATGTCGCCAACTCCAAGATCTTTGAATAGTTTCTTAGGAGGATTCTGAGCTAATGCAACAGGGTTCATAAAAGAGTAAGGATCTTCACGTATATTATACTGAGTAGAAGGTAGGTAGAAATATCTGGTTTTGATTTCGTTTATATTAACTAATATTGCCTGGATGTCTGTATAATATACCTTATATAGTTGGGTTAAAGATGAGTATGCTAGTTCAAGAATCGGGTCTATTCTTAAGTTATACGATGATTGAGAAGTTCTTATTGATGCATTGTAATTTGCAACAAGTGTTGTTAATGTTGTAATAAATCCGTTATAAGTTGTGGCGTGATTTGAAGGTCTGATACTTGGGTTTACGAAGTTAGCAAACTCATTGGCAAATACTTGTTCAACACTTCTTCCAAAGCGACTCCAAATTGTGGTGAGATCTTTAATTCGGTTATACGGCATTTCAATTTCCATCGCAACACGTCTTCTCATTTTCCCTGCAAATCCTATAACTCTAAAAGGATCATCTTCTGGAAGTCCGTATCTTGGTAGATTTGATATATTATAAGTTCCGATTGTCTTAACATATCTGAAGCCATTCTCTTCTTGGTCATCATTTATAGTGTACAGAGTGTCATACGTATATCTTCTAGGAATGTTTGGATCAATGGACACACATTTATACTGAGAATACGTATTTGTCTGATCATATGGTAAATTGGTAGCTGTCTTTCTATAGATTACACGATCTCCAACGGCATATTCTGTTTCTGCATCATAGTACTCATAAAGTCCAAGAGTTGTTAAGTCGGTAATTCTCTTCCATAAATATATCGAAGAAGTTCCAGGAACATTATCCATGCTAGAAACGTGTTGAGTTTCACACGTGTAGAAGTAACCATCGTAAATAATTTTTGTACCAACGGTATAGGTTACATTCCATTTATTCCACATAAGTATTTCCGAAACATCTCCATCAACTGGTTCTTCTACCCAATGATCTATGTTAGGAGGAGCTGGGATTGTATCTGCGATTGTGTTTGTAGTAGGAGGTGTCGCATTAGTGCATTGGTAAACATTTCCATTGTATGAAACCATGTCTCCAACTTTATAAGGCCAATTTGGTTCGTATATATGGTAATCAAGCTCATTTACTGCTTTGAAATTTTCAGTATCTGAAGGATTAGCTTCTATTTCAATACCACCTACAATAACAAGTGGATATGCTCTAGGAGACCAATGTTGAGTAACTGTTGGAAGAATATTCTTTATAGGAATATTATATTGAAGATTATTTATGCACTCGTATATTCTATCTTGATATTTAACCATATCTCCAGACTGGTAGGTTTTTAGATTATCATATTGTTCATATTCATTAACATCTAGAGGCGGTATTGCACCGGGGACTAATTCAATTTCTTCACCTCCGTAGTTTATTATCGGATATACAACTCTTTTCCAGAAAGTTTCATTAGTTACAGCAACTCCAGAAATAGAATTTGTTCTTCTTGTAGTACATTCATAAATGTTACCATTGAAGGTTACAAAGGTTCCTTGAGAATACGTAGCACCTGCATCGTACGCACTGTAATCTGCAGTATTTAAAGCAGGAATTGCTCCTGGTGACGCTTCTAGATTGTTTCCATTGTAGTTCACGTAAGGATATGATATTTTTTGCCAACTTGTATCTCTGTAAGGATTTCCAGATCCATCTAACCGAACTGGAGCTATTCCAGTGATTCCTCGGAGATTTGTACCAGGATAAACAGCATAAATTAATACATATGCATATGTTCCAGGCGTGTAACCTGTGAATGAATTAGAATAAGTAAACTTAATAACATCGCCAACATAATATAATTTTGTCTCAGAATACTCTGCAATTGAATTTAGATTTAACGAAGGAAGATTAGCGGGAGTAGCTTCTATAGTCTGGTTGCCATATAAAACTGAAGGATAAGTTCTCTGTGTCCAGCAGAATGTGTTCGTGGGTGGAATTCCAGTTATGCTTACTGTCTGAGATAGATCAAGAATACATCTATAAATACTTCCATTATAAGTTACTACGTCTCCTTTCTTGTAGGAGTTTTCAGATCCGTATGCATAAAATCTTCTAGAATCTAGAGGTTCAATATTTTCAGGATTGGCTTCAAATTTTGGATTTGCGGTGTCATCAATATAAGGATATACTCGAAGTCTCCAACTTCTATCGTCTGTTGGCAATATACCTTTAATTCCAGTCTCTGCAGAAAGAACGTCTGTTGTTCCGTCTTTGATACAAACATATACTAATCCATTGAAAGATACCAAATCATCTACAACGTAGTTATCTGTAGCAGAATACGGGGTCACGCTAGATGCAGTATAAGGATCAACTGTTTTAATATTTCCATCGACTAGAGTACATTCTTGAATTAATCCAGTATCTTTGTTTATGAAAGTAGTATAGTAGCGACGAGTCCAATAAGTAGTATTTGTAGGAACGATACTCATAATGAATGGATCACCTGTTCCATCAGACTGATCAAATAAAAACGGACTATTATCAATTGCTCTTACTTTCATGTGAGCCCATCTCGTCCAATCAGAGCTTAGTCTACTTATGTAGTTAGTAACGGTGTTCTTTCTTTCATTGTAGTCTGCAATACCCGCCATAATACTCTTAAATCTGTAGCCTGTGAAGTTGACATCAACAGTGTTCTTTGCAGCTATTGCATTATTAACTGCAGTGGCTATTTGCGCATTAGTATATCCTGCTAATGATTGATTTTTTAGATTTTGAAGAGTCGTTAATCCTGTATTAATAGCATTTACTATACCAGAAAATGTTTGTCCGTCTACAGTTACACCACCGAAATCAGTTACCATTTGCTGTGTAGGCATCCCAGTCACAGTAACTGTATAAAGTGAATCTATATAGGCCTCTGCGTATTCTACATATACTGACTGAATTTCAGCAACATCTTCGTCAACCAATCCATTGATATACCATGTAGTAAATTCAGAGTTATTTAATATAGTGTTGGCATCTGTTTTGAAATCGTTAACCAACTGCTGCATCGACGCAAGATTAGTTTCATTTGTAAAGTTTAAGAAATCTATCCACTTAACACCTTCTCCTAGAAGAATTGCTGGGTCTTTGAAAGTATACCAATAGTCTCCATTATAAGTTCCATTCTCACTAACATACTTTGTAAGACGGTTTCTAGCGTAATATGTTTCGTTATACTTAAGCCATCCATTAGCTCCCTGCGTTCCTATTTCTGATGCATTTAGGCCATTCAGTGAGCCACCCCATCCAGTTTTAGGAGGAGTACAACCATCATCTTCTGCATCCAAATCCGCAAATTTTACATCTAATATCTTTTGACGAAGTGTGGGGTAAAACGTAATTCCAGCTTTGAGTAGTCTTAAAAAGTTTACGCAATCTGCATAGTTGGAATCTGTATAATACGAGAATCTCAGTAGTTTATCCAGATGAGTATTCACTCGCAGTGTATCAGTAAATGGTGTTTTGGTAACTGTTAAAATATCTGCAAGTTTGTCTTTTATAGTTGTATTGATCTTGTTTCGAAGATGATTGATACCAGTAGTTCTTACAGCAGCAATAGCATCAACTTTTAGTTTTAATTCATCGTATAGTTGTTGTATTTGAACTAAATTGGTATACGGATGGATATAACTATCATGTATTACTTTGAAATATCTAACTGGTAGATCTGTTATATTGGGAGGAGTCTTGTTTAGCCCATCAATATTGTAATAGTATTTATTGTAATACACTCCAAACTCATTTTGAATTTGTTGAGTAGGAACTACTGTAGTGATTCCACTGAACTCATCAACCCATGCTTGTGCGATATCAAACGTGTCAGAATATAACACATCACACTGTTGCTTATAAGTGTAAGCTTTAGGATATATTCCCTTCCAAATTACTAAGAAATAATAAGCGTTGTTTCCATTGCTTTCATAACCAGTATTGTAAGCGTTACTTTGTTGGTTTGTCTCTAAAAAGGTATTATTATAGACATTTGAGTAGATTGGGGCGTTTGTTGTTATATTATTTATAGGAACTTGTCCTCCAGGAATAGCTTGTTCAAGTTGAGCATTGATAAGTTGACTATTCGAAAGCGCCATAGAATATGTCAGTGTAGATACAGCTACATCAAAAATAGCAACTACTGTACTTCTCTTTGTTGAAAGCCCACCTGCCTTTGCGTTGTAGATATTCAGAATTGTATTTTTAGTATTTTCAGGAAACACAAACCCATTAACTATACTTGTCATGTTAAACCCGGTAATAAGCGAATCATAGACAGCATTTGTCAACTGGTTGTATAGATATCTTGCATTGTTATAGAATTGAACTAAGTAGTTGGTTTCTACATCAGTAACCATATTCTGAATAAGAGTTACATTCTTATCTAGAAGCTCTTGAGGACTGGAATTGTTTAGAATAGCCGAGTAGTAAATTCCAAGATCGGTCATCATGGTAGTCAACGTGTCATAACATCCTTTAGCGATACCATATTGGTAAGGCTCCTGTGATTCCAGATTTATATAAGTTGTGGATGTAAGAGGTGTGAAATCATCTGTTAACCGTTTTTTCCAGAACAAAAGTTTCATTCTCGCACCAGAAGCAGTTTCTTTCGAAGCTTGTCTCGCAGCCGCCGCCGCAGCCGCAGCTGCCGCCGCAGCTTCCGCATTTGCAGCCAGTTCTGCAGCAGCCTCTTCTTCTGCTATAGTTGTGTTAGTATCTCCAGTTATTTGAGCAACGATAGCGGATATTTTTTGTAGAACTGTTGCAGAAGGTTGAGGTGTATAAGGAAGAGTTATAGTTTTATTTGCAAAGCATCTTCCAACTGTAAAGTTAATGTCATATCTAGTCCAGGTTGTAGAATCAGTGCTCGTAATAATAGGATACGACCCGATTCCAGTGACAATCCATTTATCCCCGGTCCATGCTACATAATCCCCAGAAGTTCGCATAGCGTCAGTCCCTTGACCAACCCATGTATATCCATCAACGCTTGTAGCTATAGTATTTTCTCCAGTTCCAACAGCTACCCAAGTGTTTCCATTCCACGCAACTCCCTTTCCAGTTGTAAACGGACTGTTTTCTGTAGAATACCAATATGTTCCGTTAATGCTAATAGCAATTGATACAGCCTGTCCAGATCCAACCGCTAGCCAAACGTAACCGTTATATGCTACGCTATAAACAGTTGTCAGAGGACATGTTGTTCTTTTCGTCCAAGTATCTCCATCTGGGCTTGTAAAAATACCCCCTTCTCCACCAATAACCCAAAGGTTGCTTCCATACGCAACACAATAGCCATTCAGTAAAGAAGAATTAACTCTGGTCCACGTAGTTAAATTAGTACTCTTTCCTATTCTCATAGCAGTTGTAGCTCCACTTCCAGTTACGATATACTTTCCTCCATAGTGTGCGATTGCAGCTAGGTTTCCTAAAGTATTAGTGGGAAACGTCCAATCAATGCCGTTCTGACTTACTGCTATATTCATTAAAGAGTTTGTCACTGGATTACCAACAACTACCCAATTTGTACCATCCCATAAAACTCCATTGTATTCTTTTTGAGTTTGTCCAACATAGTTGACTGTTAAATCATCAAGTGTTTCAGGGACCCATAGAATATCGTCGTATGTTCGAAGAACACTGGATGGAACTCCATACCCAACTAGAATAGAATTCACCGTGCGAATATTACCTCCAGTAATTGGCAGAACGATTGGAGTGGCAATGCAGTTTATCGGGCCCGTAAGATCAAAATTGACAACTTTCCAAGTTATTCCATCCTTACTTCTGTAGACACCTGAGCCACCCCCTATAATCCACTCTTTTCCATCCCAGGCAACTGTATTAAAGTTAGAAGGGTAACCAGTCTCAATTGTCCAGTCAATGCCATCAGAACTTTTTACAATAATACCTGTTACTCCTTGAATATAGCCTACAGCTAACCATTCTGCACCATTCCATGCGACAGCTTTTAGAATTCGCGTATTGCCGTCCACATTAGAGGAAAGTCTAGACTGCCAACTTGAACCGCTATTCGTACTGGTAACAATACAAGCGTTTCCTCCAAAACCATTTCCTACAGCAACCCACATAGTTCCGTTATATGCAACTCCATATCCCCTACCGAGGTCACTTTCTACCAATGTCCAGGTAATTCCATCACTACTAGTTCCAATACACCCATCAACGTATCCGACTCCCGTTAGAGTATACCCAACTCTATCTCCAACAACTACCCAAGTTGAACCACCCCATGCAACTGATCTCATTTCTCCCGAATAAGGTATTGAAGTAAATCCACTTTCTTGAGAAAGTGCTACTAGTCCTCGCTGCGTCCAAGTTTCACCATCTGTGCTCGTTGCTATTTGATTTCGCGGATTTACTAGGGCAACTTCCCACTCTGTGCCATTCCACCGACGAGTAGTACCACCACTTCCAACAGCAACCCACATAGACCCATTCCAAGCTACAGCATTTGCCGTAGCAATATACGCTGAATTAGTTATATATCCTGAAGTAACTCGGTTAAGCCGACTAAAAGGATTTGAATTTATTAGAGTCCAATTTTTTCCATCTGTACTTTTCGCAATTGTATGAAGAGTTCTTAAAGTAGATACAGATTTAGATACATTATTTTCAGTTAGTCTGTTAAAACTAGCGATAGCCTGAGCATTGTAAGAATCTCTTGTAACTTTAGCAGAATTGTAACGGCTATTTAAGCTATCTATAAAATTGGAAACTTGTGTAGAACTTCCACCGTATCGTATTAAATTTTTGTTATAATTTAACTCACACATTACTTCCTTCATAGTAACGTCATTATTATCCGCAATTACTTCAAGAGAAATAACTTGAGGATAACTCCGTATTGTGCTAGTTTTTACACTTTCTACTCCAACGGCAATCCAATAGGATCCATTGTATGCTATCCCATTGATTTGTGCAAGAGGTGGCTTTGATATTAATGTTGGTTCAGTTACAGAATAGTAACTGTCTACTGCGACATTACTCATTTGTTATCAACCTTGATATAAAATGCTAAGTTCCTTATTCGTAGTTTCAACTAATACATCGAACCCACCAAGTATAGTAAGTGTGTTTCCTCCAATGTTATTTGTAATATCGGGTCCAGAAGCCCCAGAAACATAATTTGGTATTTCAACTACAGTTGGTCCTGTATAAGGTCCGGTAGGCCCAGATGGACGAGTATACTCTGTTGTTGGGAATAGATCTCCAAAATTTACACCACTTGATTCAATTGGTCCAGTTGCCGTAGGTCCAGTTGGTCCAGTTGGTCCCGTTTCAAGAGTTATATCTACAGGAGGACTGTATAAGCCAATAATGTTGTATCTAAAGGGCAAATAACCAGACATTGCAATAGATGTGAAAGGATATGTGGGAGTTCCAGTAACTTCTATGTATACTTTATCTTCGTTATCCTGTCCTTCGTCGTCAATTTCAACACCATCAAAATTCACTAAAATGTATTCACCTGTAGTCGCAGTTGATTTAATTTTGTAAGGCGTCTTAATAGTTGTAAACTTACCAAGTATGTTATATGCAGAGAATGCATCATAACCACCGTCCACCACATATGGATAGATTTCAGATCCAGTAAGTACTTTTGTAATAGGATTTGAATTATTTAACACGGCATCTCCATTTGAATCAACAATTATGTAATCTGTAGCAGATGGCGTTCTATTCACGACTTTTTGCTTGTAATAATAATTTCCAGGAACAATATCTTTATAAGTTCCAGTAATATTGTAAATTATAACATTATAACCAGAGTTTGCAAATCGTTTGATAGGGAACGGAGTTGTACCATTCCATTCTACCTTGACAATTTCAGTATCTCCAGTTCCCGGATCATCTACCGTATCCCCATTTGAATCAAATAGTTCGTACACTCCAGAGGATACAAGAGTTCCAAGCGTGTAATTCCCAGTTGCTTCATATGTGTAAAATCCAATTATAGTATATCCAACATTGAGGTATCCGGAAAACGCATATTTTACACCAGGGAAAGTATCGCCACCTTCCCATTTTATTGTGATAGTTCCACCAGCATAAGGATCGCTTACTTCGCTACCATTAGAGGTTACAAGTTTATAAAGTGTAGCATCTTCGAACGTTCCAAGAAGTGGTTGGCGAATTCTATATTTTCCTTCATCTATAGTTCTATAAAGACCAATTATGTTATATTGAGTTATAGTTGTGTTGTTCGTATTGCTACCATATCTTGCAACGGATTGGAAAGGGAATGAAGCTACTCCGTCCCATTGAATTAACAAAGGGAAACTAGAGTTATTGGGATCTGGAACAACAGTACCATCTGGTTCAACTAAAATGTAATAATCATTAGGATCATATGCTCCAGTTGTATCCTGGATAATTCTGTAATCTCCAGGATTTATAGTGGGAAGTATACTTTGAAATAACCAAGCAAAATTGGGGGTTGTCGTTGAAATATAGAGAACTGGGAACGGTCCTCCAACATATGAGAAAAATACATATGATTCCTGGGTATTATCGGGATCATATACTGCACCACCATTCTCATCTACAGCATAATATGTGTAGTCTCCATAAATTCCACCAGGTAAATACTTCAGATAAGCAGTTTGAAAAGTATAATTTGTAAAATCTACTGGAGGAATACCGCTTTCTCCAGGTCCTTGATCTTCAGTTCCCGTAGGTCCAGACGGTTGACAGAGATCACTGTATACGAGTGCATTTAGTCCTCCCTCATAACCGTGGTAATAACACGCATAGCTAACAGTTCCGAAATCTCCAGTAACATTCACTGTTAGCGTGTTTTCATAATAGTAATAATCCCCAGCAATTCCTCCCGGAGGAGTTCTTCCTAAAGAATTGACAATATTAGTGCCTCCATATGTAATAACATCTTCCTTTCCTGCATTTAATACTGCAATCGGGTGACCTTCTGGTAGATAAAAGGTATATTTTCCAGTACCAAGACCATATTGGTGATCAGTTCCGTCATATTCAAGTGTAGATAACACTAATTTATCGTTATTGTTCTCATCTGTTACGATAGAACCAGATGCTTCAAAGTTTGCAAAACACCAGTTTAGAGGACCAGTTGGACCAAATGCTCCAGTAGCTCCAGTGGGACCTGTATCTCCTTGAAAAAGTAAACCAGACGCACCAGTTCCTCCTGTACCCCCAATTCCTCCAGTTCCACCCATGTAACCAGGAGGACCGGTTGGACCGGTTGAACCAGTTGCTCCAGTTGCTCCAGTTGCTCCTACTAGATCTCCTTGAGGACCAGTGGGTAGATTATTAATTTCATCTTCAAAATCTAAACTTTTGAAAAATGACAATTTTGGAAGAACATCTAGATTCTTAAAGTTCTCCCACCTATAGAGCGCCATTGTATTATTCTACAATCTTGTTCTTTGAAATAGGACACGCCGTATCTTCTGTCCGATACGAGAAACATTTATCTCCATGTCGTATCGGTCTTCCTTCGATACTATGGACTGGCATACCTAGTTTCTGCTTATACTGAAAAGGTTTATGAAATAAAAGAACAGCAATGCCTAACCCTATCAAAAACGATAAGAATGCAGCACCCTGTTTATCTTGCACTATTTTCGCAAGTTGCATTATTGTTGAGAAGCAATGAAATTAAGAGATGTCGCGCTTGGCATACATTCTACCTCCTCTGACACAAATTTGACACAACCAGTTTCTGTATAGAATGCCTCATCGTTATCTGGTGTCGGAAGAGATGGAACATATCTGGGAGGAGGAGAAAATACAGCGACAAGAAGAAGTCCTACAATAACCCCTACAAACGCCCAAAGCAGAGATATCATCCTTGTAGATATTCCTCTAATCTTTTCATAGTCTCCGCGTCATCCCCCGACCATGTCATATATTTCGGAGACGTAAGCTTTTGTCCGTATATTTCTGACTCAGACCATCCTCCGAAATCAAGAATGACATCGGCTGAACGAAAAATACCTTGCCATGAATATTCAAAATTGTTTCGAAAGTTACGAACTCCGGGAGTATTTACGAGAACCATTGTAGGTTGTGTACCAAGGCTTACATTTGGCGTTGACTTAACGGTAGGCGAGTCTGTAAGGGCCTGCGTGTACCGTTTGTAGAAATTGGTTTTACCAGTATTAGGTCCACTCACAAGAATAACTACAGGAGCTGGCATTTGTTAAGACTGTCCACGTAAACTCTAAATCCCCTGCATCTGATTGTCGCTATTCACAGGAGTTGTGTGCTTGAACGCAGAGGTCGGTATATCAAGTGACTGAGAACCTCCGCGTCTGGTCTTTCTAGGAATGCGACGCAGAGTCCGACGACGGTGCTTGCGAGTAGATTTACGAGTTTTACCAGGCATTTCTTTGCTTTGATTAAAGAGAAGAATGGAATATCTTCTGGTTGTTCTGTTATTTTTAGCGATTCTTGTATCTTTTCAACGGGAACATATGACCAATGAAGATGTGTCGTCTATGATGCAACATTACGGGGATAGAAGCCATAAACGCAAGGGAGATGATAATGGGCCTCCTTCTGCTCCTATCTTTGGACCTACAGCTCCTAAACCAGTAGATCCTCCTTCCGGTGGAAAAGGTCGTGGTGGTAGAACTCGTCGTAGTGGCGAATATCCTAAGATTTATGGTCCGGACGTTCCGATGGTTCCTGGAATGAAACCTCATTCTCCCAAACATGAGTCTGATAATGTAGAAGGCGAAACTTATGATTACAATCCGGATCTTCAGAAGGCGTTTCCTACATCAGGACCCCCGCAACCGTTCTTAACGGACTTTTCTAGATTTCAGCGTTGATTTGCGCTTACGATGAGTCTTTTTACGTTTGGTTACCTTCTTTGGCTTAGGAACAACTAGATCCTCTTCCTTGAGTTCTTCAAGTATTGGAGGCTGAGTCTTTGACACCAACATTTTTGCTTCTTCAGCTTCAAGCGTTCGCATTGTCTTTTTAACGTATTTTTCTAAGAACAGACAAAGCAATGTTCGGATTGAGGAATCATCGTGGAAGTTGTTGGATTAACGCATGTCTTCAAGCAGTTTACCGAATCCCAGACATTCAGCAACGTTATTCGTCTGGAACAGTTGACAAGACAAATATTATCGATAGTTGTCTTTTCAATATTTACAAAAGCAAGGGAGAAGATGGTCTTAAAGATCTATTTGAATCAATTCGTACTGTAACAATGCCTGCAGGAAATGGCATTGGAGACTCTCATGAACTTTTTATCCATCTCTGCGATAAGTTACCTTTTCTTGATGAACTCTGTCGGTTCAAAGTAGCGGATGTTATTGAGTGTAAAAAATGCGGACACAAGCAAGTCAGAGAAGATTCTGTAATAGAGTTTACGATAAATTCTCCTGGACGATTTGTTCCAATTTCCACTTGCATTTCTAATTCGGTAAGTCCTTATACGATTGACGAATGGAAATGTGAGAAATGTAGTGAAACTGGTTGTACTAAGCAACAACTAATTGGAACTTTCCCCAAAATCATGATATTTTATATGACAAACCTTGATGGTTCTATTAATTATTCAAGCATTCTAGTTCTTAATGGAAAGAAATATGCACTTAATTCTATTGTCTGCTTTACTGGAGGTCATTGGATGACGCATGGTAGAGATATGCCTCCTGGTTCTTCGTGGTATACTTTTGACGATCAGATGGTGGCCGATCACGGCCCGAAGCAGTTCCCCGTATCAAATAAGATGAGATTTTTGATTTATTATCGTCTAGAAGATTAAGTAGAGAATGCTCACAACTCCAGGTACAGTTGGACTTGCGCTCGCCGGTGTTATTGCGATTGGAGTACTGGCAATGTTTACAGGTACGTTCATGTCTATTATCGTAATTGGCCTCATCGCGATTATGCTTGTCTATATCCTCCACCTATATGGATACCTAACAATCAAGACTACTGATAAGGGTCTTGATATTGGTTGGCATGACAATCCTGAGGCCCCAGTTGCAGCCGCGAAGATCGATATGAGTGCGGTTCAGGCTCCTGTAGTTAAGCAAGAAGTATTCCATATCAGCGGAAATATGTATAAGTATGAAGAAGCAGCTGCTGTTTGTGCCGCATATGGTGCTCAGTTAGCAACATATGATCAGATCATGGAAGCGTATTCTTCTGGTGCTGAATGGTGTGGATATGGCTGGACTCAGGGAGGTATGGCTCTTTATCCCACCCAGGATTCTACTTGGCAACAGTTAATCCAGGAGGTTGATCAGTCCAAGCGCACTTCTTGCGGTCGCCCTGGAGTCAATGGCGGTTACTTTGATCCGAATACCAAATTCGGAGTGAACTGCTACGGAGTCAAGCCCCGAGATAGACAGAACACCAAGTACCCTCTACCTGTGCCTGGAACGGAGCCCAATGATTTCAATAACCTCGTAAATAGATTCAAGTCCATGATCAATCGCATAACTGTGTCTCCTTTCAATCGGACGGAATGGTCGGAGTACAATGGTCTACCGGTACCGACAAGTGTCCCGCAAAAAACCATGACGATAAACAAATGAATAGTGGAAACTATGCTCTAGATAGCCCTATAAATCGGAAGGTGTATGTTCCGGGACAGGATGAGATCGGATTTGCACCTGTAGAATATCCTAAACCGTCTCAGGAAACAGATCAAACTCATCGCAACTTACAGTGGCTTTTTCATAAGCCCCAGAATCATGCAATTTTTCCTGTTGAATCCAAAGCTGTCAAAATAGAGAAGAAAAAGTAAACACGAAATACAAAGATGATTGAGTTCGCACTTTTATTAGGCCTGGGTGCCGTTGGATACATGCTAGCTGTCCAACAGCAACCCCATCAGGAGTCTTTTGAACTTCGCGCTCGCCCTACTGAGCAGATAACTGACTCAGTTTCTCACACTCAGCATCCTGCGGGGCACAACAACGAGGTTCCTTTCTTTGGGAGCCATGTGACTCAGAGCATGTATTCTGGAGCCAATCGGCATATCCTTGATAACCACACGGGAGCTGGTCACGAATATCACCAGAAGCGTGAGGTTCGGTCTTTCTTTGATGCTAAGCCCGGAACTGGAAATCCGTTCGGTAACCAGGTAGAGACTGAGTTCGAGCACTCTCGTATGGTCTCTGGTCAGCAGATGAGAAACGTCTTCCCGATAGAGCAGGTTCGTGTTGGTCCTGGTGCCAATGATGGCTACACCAACCTTGGCAGTGGTGGATTCCAGCAGGATCAGCTCCGCGAGTATGCTCTTCCTAAGACAACTGATGAGACCCGTGTTGCTACGAAGCCCAAGCTCAGTTACGAGCCTCCGATGATCCAGGGCTCTAGTGTTGTAACTCTTCCTGGTATTCAGGCGGATGTTAACAAGAACAGACCCGATAGATTCGCTGTTCTTGGAAGTGATCACTGGAACACCGCTGTTGGTGCTCAGACGGCTCCTCACATCTATCCTGAGCAACCGATGAAGGATCAGGCTCGTGAGTCTACCAGTGTTGCTTACGAGGGTGGCGCTCGCGGTAACGCTATCTTTGCTTCTTACATCCGCGCATTCACCGAGCCGTATCAGGAGTTCATGAAGCTAACTGCTGAGGGTCGCCCCGGACCCGCTGGCGCGCCCGCTGGAACCTTCGTGGGCATCGGTGCTGATCAGTATTCTGCTCAGACCAAGAGAGACGAGACGGTACTTGCGGACGCTACTCGTATCAACAACGGTCTTGTGAGCCTACCTGCGCACACCGAGAATATTGGTTCTTACCGGTTCAACGCTCCTCTCCAGCAGGATGTCCACGTTAACCGGAATGATTCCAGTATCCTTGATGCTTTCAAGTCTAACCCATTCACTCACTCTCTGAGTTCTATCTAAAATGGATTTCTAAATTAGAACTTTAAGAATTCAAAAAAATGTCTAGCATTCTCACTCTTCACATCAACCTGCTGAAGACTCTCTCATGGGAGGACTTCTGCGATCAAGTGAGGATTGTGTTGAATGATGAAATGGACAAGGATTCTGATTTTGGTAAGTGTTTTGAACATTATGATATTGAAAATCAACTTGAAGAGTTCTTCCTGACATTTCCTCGTAAACTGAAAACTACTCGTGAAGATCTTCAGCACTGTGTTGATAGTTTCGTCAACGTAGTACTGGATAGTATGAAGGTTGGTTGTGGACTTATGTATATCATGTGTGATATCATTGATGAGATTCTTGGAATGGATGATAATCGTCTACCTGATAAGTATCGTGTTCGGTTTCCTACTAAACGTCTTATTGAAAAGAAGTATGTTGGAGAGGTCACTCTCGGAGAAGAAATCCGAGAGTATTGGGCTCGCGGAGTTCTACTCGATGAGTTTGAACCAAAGGATGTTCACGAATACATCAATGATCTTGAAATTATGAAGACTGAAAAGCCTCGTTGGAAGGATATTATCGCGATTAAGCCAGATGATCTTGAAATTCCATGCACGGAATGGAATCGGCTTTCAGTTCTCAAGTATTATAGTGAATATCTACAGGGAAAGCGATGGATGCCATTCACGAACAACTAGTTTATAAAGACGTTCCTATCACAATTTGTATGGGAAAGTTAAAACCTATTGAGCAGTATGAAGTCATACGCTTTTTACTTGCTACACGAACGAAAGATGTTTCTATTTGCACACATGAAGCAACGAATGAATATGTTACGCAGTTGTTGAAACTTCTGCCGGTAAAGTTTGTTCAATGTTTTCAGCCGGAGGAGCTTCGGGAACAGGCGGAGGTGATTCAGTAACTGGAGCAGGCTCCTCCACAGTCTCAGGAGCTAATGAAACGGGAGGTTTCTCAATAGGACTCAGCATAGCCCCCACAATAGCAGCACCTATCGCTGCAATACTTCCGAGAATGATCGTTACTGCATATGTTGTGCTTAAAGATGCCATTCAAACTTCTTGTATTTGAATAGAGATGTTTCATTTAGTAAAAGATAACGTAGAGCAGATTGAAAGTAATTTGCTCTGGGTAAAAAGAGTTCGCGACTCTATTTTTTCTTGGTGGTTTAACGTTATTCTTCTTGTAGTTGTAGTTGGTAGTTTTGGATACTTCCTATACTCAAGTTACGGAACTGCACCAGCTGAAGAAAATAGCAAGATACCTTTTGAGCCAAGAACATGGAATAATGCTGTAAGAAATGTTCCCATTACAGATTATGGACAAGCTCCTCAAATTGAAACTGCAGATCCTGTACCAGGGTTTGCCTATCGAACAGGCTCGTCAGCTTTTTGATGAAATTAAGGGAGTTGTACCTCCTCCTCCCGAAAAGCCAAAGAAGCGGAAGCTAAGAATTCCTGCCGAGGATAAACAATGAAGTCAGCATCGGCTTATACGAATGCTCGCCGTGTTACTGCAATTGGTAAAAATTCAAAAGTTGAATATCCAAAATATGTAGCAAGAAATTGGGGTTCATTACAACCAGCTGTTCGGTGTACTCCTAATTTCCAAATTATAATTTATAAGGATCTTTGCCAATGCAATAAGGGGGTTTCTAGTGAAGCTGCATCTCAAGGGCCGGTGTTAGGAGATATTTTGGATGGGCAAGATGCTGGAGTAGTGCCTGAGTTTATATTGGAAGGGCTGAATGCTCCAGAGCCCAATCCAGAATATATACTAGAGGGCGGATCTTCGTAAGATAAGAGTACTGAAATATTATCATAAACAAGTAAATGACGACGACAGTAGTCAAATTTAAATTGCGCCGTGATACGGCTGCAAATTGGGCCGATCTCAACCCCATATTACTAGATGGTGAGCCCGGCTACGAAACAGATACTGGAAAAATGAAGATAGGTAACGGAATCACGGCTTGGAATGGTCTTGGGTATTTCTCACCCAATCCTGGTCCTTCTGGCCCCACTGGTGCGACCGGACCTACCGGCCCTACTGGACCTTCAGGCGCTACGGGGCCTACAGGAGTTACTGGACCTACGGGCGTAACTGGCGTGACAGGTCCTTCGGGTGCTAGCGGTACAACTGGTCCAACTGGTGTTTCTGGTCCTACTGGAGCTACTGGTGTTACTGGCCCCACTGGGCCTACTGGTCCTTCGGGTGCTACCGGACCTACTGGTGTTTCTGGTCCTACGGGCGTAACTGGTGTAACTGGTCCTTCTGGTGCTAGTGGTACAACTGGTCCTACCGGTACAACTGGACCAACTGGAGCTACTGGAGTTACTGGTGCAACTGGTCCTCCAGGTCAAAATGGTGTGTCTGGAGGTCTCGTAGTTTATATGGATAATGGGAATGCGACAAGTATTCCTCAGAACAGCGGTGTTATAAGTGCAACAATTAACACTGGAACTGAAACTTCGATAGTCTATACATCTGGTTCTGCAGTGAATGATGTCCTTATTGCTTCATTTACCACACCTACAAGTTTCCTTACGTCAACTACGATTATCAGTGGTCTTTGGGACATGAGACTTTTCTCCAGCGCGAGCACTACTGATCAAATCAAATACTATTACAGTCTTTATTATGTAGATTCAGATGGGACTAGCAATGAAACTCTAATTAAGGCGGGATCATCTTCGTTTGCTACGACTCTATCAGATCAACTGTCTTCTAATGTATATTCTCTTGCTGTTCCTGCAACTGTAGTACCCGATATAACTAAACGTCTTCGAGTAAAGGTTTATGCAAATTTCCTAACAACGAGTCAGACTCTTACGATACAGTTCCGTGGAAACACTAACTCATATATTCTAACAACTCTTCAGCAGAATCTTCCTTCTGGCCCCCAGGGATTACCCGGAGACCCCGGTAATACGGGTGCAAGTGGTCCTTCAGGTGTTACGGGTCCTACTGGCCCTTCTGGTACAACAGGGCCTACTGGAAATACTGGCGTAACTGGCCCGTCTGGCCCTACTGGAAATACGGGTCCAACTGGAAATACCGGCGCAACTGGACCTACTGGTGTGACTGGTGTGACTGGTCCGTCTGGACCTACGGGAAATACTGGCCCCACAGGAAACACTGGTGCAACTGGACCTACAGGCGTGACTGGACCTACAGGTGCTACTGGAAATACTGGACCATCTGGAACTACTGGCGCTACAGGGCCCACTGGTGTGACTGGTCCTAGTGGTGCAACTGGTCTTCGTGGGTTAACTGGCGCTACGGGTTCTACAGGTTCTACTGGACCTACTGGTGTGACTGGTCCTACTGGCCCTTCTGGAACAACTGGACCTACCGGTGTGACTGGACCTACAGGTGTGACTGGTCCTTCGGGTCCTAGTGGAAACACGGGTCCTACTGGAAACACTGGAGCAACTGGTCCATCTGGACCTACAGGAAACACTGGTCCTTCTGGACCGACTGGAGAGACTGGGTCAACTGGTCCCACCGGTGTGACTGGCCCGTCTGGCCCTACCGGAAATACTGGTCCGTCTGGCCCGACTGGCGAGACTGGCCCCACTGGTGTTACTGGTGTTACTGGTCCATCTGGTCCTACTGGTAATACTGGTCCCTCTGGACCTACTGGCGAGACAGGTTCTACGGGACCTACTGGTGTAACTGGTCCTACTGGTCCCTCTGGCTCAACTGGTCCTTCTGGACCGACTGGAGAGACTGGATCAACTGGTCCTTCTGGAACAACTGGACCTACTGGCGCTACAGGTTCTACTGGACCGTCTGGTGCGAGTGGTGCAACTGGTCCTACTGGTACTGTCAATTTCTTAGGTGGAGCAACTGGCGGTATTCTCTTCTGGGATGGTGTAAACGCTAGCATATCTCCTAATTTTACGTTCGATCAATTTGGTGGACCGAGTGGAGCTGGTAAACTTTATGTGAATGCAATTGATCCTGTTCTTATTGCGATGACTCCTGTGGATTACATACCGAATGCAACTGGAGCTTATGCTACTTCTACTCTTTGGTTTGATACCAATGAAGGTGCCAAGTTTGGCAAAGAAACTATTTCAACTATGGGAGACAACTTTAGCGTAGCCGTTGGTGGAACTGGACCTACAAATATACTTTATACTCGCAACAGCGTAACATGGTTCCCTGCTCAGGGCTACACATTCACGAATACCGGCATGAGTGTGTCTTGGAATGGTTCTATATGGGTTGCTGTTGGTTATGATGGTACTGGAAAAACAATCTTATACAGTCCGAATGGTATTTACTGGTTCTCTGCTTCTGGCACTCTATTTACCGTTGGAGGTATAGGTGTTGGTTATGGTTCAAATAAGTGGATAGCTGTTGGAGCTGGTGCAAACACACTTTTATCAAGCACAGATGGTGTCACGTGGTCTGCGGTTACTGGTGGATTCGGAACTGCGGGATTAGATGTAGCATATAACGGTACTCGCTGGGTAGCTGTTGGACAAGATACCGTAACTGGACCTTCTGCAACAACAATTCTTACAAGCACAGACGGTACAACGTGGACTGGAGCGTCTGGTGCGACTTTCCAAAACGCAGGTGCTGGCGTTACCTGGAACGGTACTCGCTGGGTAGCTGTTGGATCTGATTCTGCAGCTGGAGGAGGAAATACAATCGTAACGAGTAGCGATGGTCTTATTTGGTCTGGAGCTACTGGAGCCGTCTTCTCAACTGCAGGTGTAGATGTCCGCTGGAACGGAGAACGGTTTATCGCAGTTGGTTCTGGTACTAATAATATTCTTACAAGCACAGATGGTATTACTTGGACAGGTGTATCTGGAACTCAATTCTCAAGCCACGGAAATGCTGTAACTTGGAACGGTGAGCGCTGGATTGCTCTTGGTGCCTCAACTGATAAGATTTTAACAAGTATCTCTGGAACAACTTGGACGAATACAAACTCTCAGGGTTCGAACTTCAATTTAGTTGGTCTTGGAATTGATAGCCGTTATTCTGCGTCTCGGGCTGGAACTTCTGGAAGTGGTACTAATGGAGCGAGTGGTCCCACTGGACCTACTGGAGCTACTGGACCTACTGGAGCAACTGGTACAACTGGAGCTACTGGGCCTACTGGAGTAACTGGAGCTACTGGGCCTACTGGAGTAACTGGCGCGACTGGCCCTACCGGAGCGACAGGTTCTACTGGAGCTACTGGTAATACCGGGGCTACAGGTTCTACAGGAGCCACGGGTTCTACTGGGCCTACTGGACCCGGGTCATTATTAAATGAAAACTTCTTAGTGGCTGGTGGGCAGGGTGGAAACACATTAGCATATTCTGCTGATGGAACTTCTTGGGCAGCTGTTGCATCTTCGCCATTTAGCACTGCATGTAATGAAGTTGCGTGGAACGGCGCTATTTGGGTCGGTGTTGGGGCTGGTACAAATGCTATAGCATACTCTGTAAACGGCATAAATTGGTCAGGTGCATCTACTATTTTTACAACTGGATATGGTATTGCTTGGAGTGGCTCTGTTTGGGTAGCTGTAGGAAATGGTGCATCAGATACCATAGCAACATCTCCAGACGGAATAAATTGGACGGGCAGAGGAAAAACAACGTTTAGTACCGAAGGTCGTGGAGTTGCATGGAGTGGTAGTCGGTTTGTTGCAGTTGGAAGTGGTACAAACACTATAGCTACATCATTAGATGGAATAACATGGACTTCTACAACAGGTTCTTCTTTTTCAACGAGTGGTTATGGACTTGCTTGGAATGGTTCTCTTTGGGTAGCTGTCGGTGGAGATGATGATGGTACAGGGTCTCGGTCAATCTTGTATTCTTCAGATGGAATTTCATGGTCAAATGCTACTGGAGGGTTTCAATCTATTCTTTCAAATTTAGGAGTTGGAAATGGTGTTGCGTGGAATGGTAGTAGTTGGGTTGCTGTAGGGAAAATTGGAAGCACGGGGTTTATTTATACATCTACAACAGGCACTTCGTGGAGTCAAGTAGATAGTACTACTTTCTCATCTAGTGGAAATGGCGTAACATGGAATGGAACTAGATGGATCGCAGTAGGTCAAGGTTCAACAAACACCATAGCAACTTCTACAAATGGTTCAACTTGGTCTGGTCTTGGAAACACAACATTCACAACTGCAGGAAATGGTATTGCTTCTCGGCGAGTTCTACCCTACGTTGGGCTGACTATTACTGGCGGAGGTAGTGGTGGTGGAACTGGCCCTACAGGATCAACTGGACCTACTGGTGCAACTGGCAGTACTGGACCGACCGGCGTTACTGGAGCTACCGGTGCAACTGGAGCCACAGGAGCCACAGGTGCTGGAGGTGGAGTCAGTCCAATCACAGTATCTGAAGTATCGGGCACTTCTCAAACACTCTCAAGTTCGAACTACAATACATATTTCTACATAACCAACTCAGGATTTAACGCTATAACATTACCTGCATCAACATCTACAACTGCTGGAGGAAATTACTGGGCTCTTAGAAATGCAACTGGATCTTACTTAAGTATAACTATAACCAATACTCTAGGATTATCAAGTCCCCTAATAATTCCTCCTAACAACACTCAAACTCTAGTAATATCCGGTGTGACGAACAGCATAATATTATTGATGTAAAACAATGTCTGCAGTGTCAAAAAACGCCCAGCAAGCATCTGGGTTTGATCCTAGAAATATATCAAATTGTACTTTGTGGTTGGATGCAGCGGATACTCGCACAGTAACCGGAACAACAACTGTAACCGCTTGGGCAGATAAATCTGGTAATGGATTCAATGCTACTACTGCTACAGGAGCCCCATCGCTAACTTCAAATGCACTGAATAGTAAGTCTGTATTGACATTTGGTGGAAGTACTTACATGACTACCACTCTCTCATTAGCTACAACTCAAGCATTTACTCTTTTTGCAGTTGCACGTCCTTCTGATACCGGAGTATTCAGAACTGTAGCAGCTGTCAATGCAAACGGAGCAACTCGTCCGGCCAACGTGATGTTATACAGAGCTTCCAACAACAACTGGTGGATGTCTGGAGGCACCGGTGCAACAGATGGAACTACAACCACGTTAACCGCATCTACGTCACGTTATGATATCAATGCCAATTATTGGGCTCCTAACTCTACTCAAGTAAATGTGAATGGAACATCATATGCTTCATCTTCCTCGGCACCTTCAACTCTAACTGGCAGTGCTACCTTTTTAGTTGCTGCATCACAGGGTCTGGGTGAGAGATGGAACGGTAACATTGCCGAGATCATTTTATTCAGCGCTACTCTAACTCAATCACAAAGACAACAAGTAGAAGGATATCTTGCGTGGAAATGGGGAATTCAAGCACAGCTACCAACTCATCCTTACTTGGGAATATCTCCATTCTTGAGACAGCCTTTTAGTCCAACAAACTTTTCTAATTGCTGTTGCTGGTTAGATGCTTCAGATAGAAGTTCTTTTACATTATCGGGAAGCACTGTTATTAGTATATTTGACAAGGCAGATGGCAATGTATTCACAGTAGGAGGAACGCCCACATGGAGTTCAACCGGATTCAATTCTGCGTATGGAGGATTCACTATGACGAATGGAAGATTTATTAAGTCTATAAGTAGTTTAACCACATATCAGCATACCGCATTCATTGTAACTAAATTAAATAGCACTCCTACAGCTGGGTGGCCATGTGTTGCATTTGCAGGATCAACTGCTGGATCTTCTGAATTTTATAGAGTTCTTGATTATACAGCAGCACCTGCTTTTAGAACTATTGCGTTCACAAGTTCATTATTCTCTACAACTACAAGCTACACTACTAATAACATAATTTTTAGTGGAATATTTGATGGAAGCCGCGCAATATCTTCACGGTTATTCACGGGTACTGAGAACAGTTTTAGCGTTTCAGGTACAGGAAATGCATTTACGACAAATGGAGGCGCAATTATGATAGGTACAGATGGAACTAGCCCTGGCACAAATACATGGCCTGGGGTAATTGCTGAAGTGATAGTTTATCGAAACGTAAACTTAAATAATGATCAGAGAAGACTGATAGAAGGATATCTTTCATGGAAATGGGGAATTCCTGCAAATTTACCTTCTACTCACTTATACTATAACTTCTGGCCTTCAACATTTGGAACAACTACCTTAAGCCCTCTCAGCATTACAGGTTGTCAGCTTTGGTTAGACGCATCGGACGCATCTACTGTTACGGTAAACTCTTCAAGCCAAGTTACAGCATGGTTGGATAAGTCTTCGAATGGACGATCTGGTGCTTTCAGCGCAGGAAGAAACTTTACTTATGGTTCAGCAACTAAGAATTCTCGTTACGTGATTCAAACGGCATCAGGCCAATCTATGACAATCGCCAGTTTTGCATTAGGAGCAACTATGACCATATTCCATGTGTATATGCCTATCTCCCAAAGCAGTGGTAGCGCTTTTATTGAGCTTGGTCCAGATACCAATTCAAACAACGGGTTTTATTTCCAAGCACAAACTAACTTTAACTTTGCTATTAGAAATAGCGGGACTACATCGTCTACCAACTTTGGTACAACTGCAGTTTCTAACACTTGGCAGATCATGGGTGGTATAAACAAAGATACCAACGCATCAAATACCATGTCTTTCTATACAGATGGAACTCTTCGTGCTTCTGGAGGAAATACAAGCACAAACGTTACTGTTACAGATACACTTAACATCAATGGCCGAAACAACGGCAACGTACAATCTTTTCCAACCTACATTGCAGAGATAATCATTTATAACGTCGCTCTTACTAACTCACAACGCCAAGTAATGGAAGGTTATCTTGCTTGGAAATGGGGATTAACTTCGTTACTACCATCTGGTCACCCATATAAGAGCGTGGAACCTACAACTAGAAATCTTTAAGGCTTTGAAACTACGATTCCAATATAACTACCGTAATTTGCAAATGATACAACTATTCCGGAAACCTTATCTTGTACTAGTTGTACATGCTCAGATATAGTTTTCCCAGAACAAAACTGGATATAATCGGCAAGACTACGAGAAACGCCATCACTGCATGTGGGTGGGGGCTCTACAGTTACTTTTGAAATAACATATGCATTCGGAAATCCAGCTGTTCCCCATAGGACTAGCTGGCTTTTCAGAGTCTCAAGAGAGATACTGCCAATTCCATCAAGAACAACCTTATCTGCTGCTTCCTTAGTTCTTATATACTCAACGCTGTTCAGAATGTCATCGAAAGTGACTACAGTAGGAATAACGGGTTCAGGAGCAGGAACATCACTCATTTGTATTTAGGTGAAAGAATTCTAAAGTCATAATAAGCTAATGTCACTCATTTACTATAGACCAGGTGGAGGAAGCGGAGTCGTTGGAAGCGCAAAAGGACCAGGTGGAGCTGTAGGGCCACAAGGACCTCCTGGAACACCAAGCCCTACTGGAAATACACTTACTGTTGATGCAGTATATGGTGACGATACTAAAGGAGCCGCTGCTCCTTATGCTGAACCATTCTTAACTATTCAGGCTGCTCTTAATGCTGCAGCTTCGGGTAATAATGTAATCGTTCGTGCTGGAACGTATAATGAGATTTTAACAATTCCTGCAAACGTATCTCTTACTGGAGAAGGTCCTCAGGCAGTTGTGATCCAGAAACTAAACGTAACTGCAAACACTACTTTGATAACCATGGGAGCAAGTTGCCGTTGTGAAAACTTCACGGCCAATTTATCATCATCTGGAAATTATGATCTAATTGGAGTTGATTTCCCAACTGGAACTTCAATTACTGGAAAGTTACGTAACTCTATTTGGACAATTACATCTACTGCTTCTGGATCTCCTACAATCATTGGTGTTCGTTCAGCTGGAACTTCTACTACCACATACTCGTCGCCTAACGCAATCCAGCGTACAACACTTAACGTTATATCGAGCAGTACTGGAATAACACGTGGAATTTTAGTCAGTGGAGCAAATCGTTTCGCAGTCCGCGATATAGTTGTCTATGCGCGTGGAACTGGAACTGATATAATAGGCGTTGAAACCACAGATGCTGGTGCTGTGTTTGAAGGGAAAACTTCAACATTTGCCGGTACTTTATACGATGTGAACAGAACAGCTGGTCAAATGATTATTGGCTTCTGCGATCTATTAAACAACACCGCAAATGGAAACAGTTTTAAAACTATGATAGAGCCAAATCTAGTATTTTTTGGAGTGTTTGGAAACTTAGGAACTGGGACATACTATTGTTCTCCAGGAACCTTAAAAGATACAACAGTTCCGGCTGCAGCAGTGTTTGTACCCGTTATTCAAAATATGACATTAGTTCAGGGATCTATACGGTTTTCAACTGCATTACCCGCAGGATGTACTGCAGTCGCTACCGTGTATAAAAATGACGTAGCGTCTCTGTTTACATTAACCGTAAGTCCGGGCGGAACAACAGCATCCAATGTTTCTACGATATCAGTTGACTGTTCTTCTGGAGATGTATATGATGTAAGAGTTGTCATAAGCGGAGTTTCTGCTGGAACTAACAGTTTTGTGTTATCTTTAGGATGGTATTAATTCAGGGTAAACAGGTAAAGAGTTTGGTTTAGGTCTCCGACTATTGTGTCTCTAATATTAAGTAAATCTGTGTCAGTGCGCTTTAACTTGCGCGGTAAGTCTGTTGTTAGCCAATCAATGGCTTCCTGAATCATCTTGGTAGCTTCCTTGTCCGAATGATTGCGAAGGTGAATGGAGGCGGTACGTCCACCCATTCTAGGGCGACCATACTTTCCAATATAGGTCTCTACAAACTGGTCTATATTGGCATCTAACTTGGTAACAAGATCATTGGTAGCAATGTGACGAGGATAGTTCATCGTCTGCCAATGATAAAGTTTAATTTGATCACGCAATGTCATCATAAGGTGAACAATTTCAGCCGACATTATTTACTTTATTTGTATATATTTATTAATGGGTTCTGGGCAATCTTCATTAGAAAAGGCAGCTATATCGAACAACTTAGATGTGATTAATAAAAATGTCAATGATGCAAAAACCGCTCAGAATCTTTTCAACTATACCATCATTCGTAATCCATCTGTGCCTATACTTGATCTTTTAGTTCAAAAAGGAGCAAATCCTCTCAAGTTCAGTTCCACATACAAACTTGTAGAGGATAATAATATCAACGCTATACTTTATTTATTAAAAAAAAATGTTTCTTTTGAAGATTCTGATCTAGAACTGGCTATTAGCAGTTATAAAAAAGAAATAACAGATGCGATGTTGCAAGGAAATATAAAATTTTCACCTGGTGACAGTCAACCGTTGTGGACTGCGGTTAATCAGAATAATTACGATTTAGTAAAGAAACTTATTGAAAAAGGATCACCTGTTGCAGATAATAATAAAATTTCTTTTGGACCTTACTTAGTATATAACGACGCAAATTTAGAAATTATAAAATTGTTATTACAGAATGGATTAACTTTGAATGATGTTAGAGAAACATATATTAATTTTATTATATCAATTAAAAATTATGATATTTTAGGGCTTTTAATTAAATTTAAATTATTTAAACCAGATAACAAATATTCAAAAATACTTTTATTAAACTTATTAAAAGATCACCAGTTTGATCTTGTTCAACTATTGTATAATGAAGGGGTAGAGCTTGATAAATATGAATTTGAAATATCTAAAATGTATGATGATCCCGAAATTATATCATTTTTAAATTTGAATAATATTGATTACCCGAAAATACGACTAATAGGTACAACAGGTAAAGACACTCGTAGTATGTATAATTATAAATATGAGCAAGTTAAATTTCTAAATTCTTTAACTCTATATGAAAAACAACTACTTTCAATATATACCGAGCATTCTGGATACAAAGTTATTAATGAAGTATTAAGACAGAATGTAAAAGAAATGAATGAAATTATATTAAACCCCACGTTTATGCAGGCTCTTAGTCAGTTTAAATATAGATATAGTAATCAACTTACTTCAAGTAATGAAAATAAAATAGGACTTGTTAAAGAATACATAGTAAATGTTTTAAATATATTCAAAAAAGCACCACCTCTAAAAGAAGAACTAACTGTGTATAGAGGAGTACAGAGAGAAGAGGATATTCATCTCCATGGAAATGAATTGTTATCAACATCATATGATAAAGATTATGCTAAATCACAGTTTCAGAAGCAAGCCCCTTGCTGTTTACTAACTATAACTCTGAAACCTGGAATACGTACAATATGGATTGAATATGTTTCTTCAATACCAATAGAACATGAAATATTGATTGGTCCTCCATTCCAAATTGAATTACAAAAAGTAGATTCTGCAAATTACAACGTTGTTATATCTCGTAAAACAGCTTATAGAACAGGTGCTAGAAGACGGACATATAGACGTAAGAATAAGGGTAAGAAAACTTATAGAAAAACTACTTCTTATTAGGTTTTAGAGGCATGGATTCAGTCTTAAATACGTTATTTGATACGGCACCTTCAGAAGCTTGTACTCCTTCCCAAGATCCAGACATCGCATCATAGCGAGCCTGGATTTGAGGGTTGTGTACAAGTAGATCCATAAACCCAGTCTTACCCTTCTCATCACTCGATGTCTGGTACGGCGCTACAGCCGGCATAGTTGTCTTAGGAGCCTTCATTTCACCAAGAGCCTTGAGGTATCCAGTCCAGTGGTTTTCCATTTATTTACTTAAATCTTAAAAGTTGTTTCCAGACACCAAACGGGCTCTTGGTCCTGATTTTTCCATTGAATCTTTGTAACTATTTTACCCGAAACACCAGTAGGGAACTCTGACTTGCTGGTTTCATTATAGACTCCAATCTCTTTAGGACAAGTCGTCTGCGTACAAAGATCATCTACGGTAGGAGAGAATGGAATACCGTTGAGATTCACAGAGTATGTAGCTGTGCCTCCAGTAATAGGCGTCTTCAAATTATATGCAACCCAGAGCTCAGTAGCATCTCCGGCAACCGGATTCTGAGGAGAAAATCCATAGCCTGTAATTACAGCCTGATCAGTAGAAGGATTTCCACAATCTCTTAAACTTACAACTGCGCCAACAAGCATAATAAGTCCACGAAGAAGAATTCCCATTTGTTTATAGTGTTTCCTTCGTTTAATTGTAAATGAAAGAGGTCAAGGACGAAAAGGAGATTCGCAGTCTCCTCAAATCAAAGAAACCTGTTGCAGTATTCTATTATGCTTCATGGTGTCCTCACTGCAGAGTCATGCATGAACCCTGGAGTCAGCTTGAGAAGGAAAAGCCCGATACACAGTTTGTTAAGATGGAAAGCGAGGATATTCCCGATGATTTAGGTGTTCAGGGGTTTCCTAAGTTTGTCATGGTAAAAGACGGCGGTGTTCGTGCATCTGCTGATGGAGAGATGAGTAAAGAAGAACTTAAATCCAAATTATTCGGAGACAAGCTTGGCGGACGCCGGAGACGTACCCGTCGGCTTCGTCGTCGTACTCGGAAGGCCCTTCATTGAGCCCTTAGCAGCTACATACCCTTCACTGAGTATCTTAGCACGGCGAGCAGGAGCTGTTGATGAATAATCGGGCTCATCAATTCCCTTTGATAGCCACTTTTTGAACCCTTCAAGATCATTCGGGACACGAGCAGATTGCAGAGTGTGGAATGTTCTCATAGCCTGAGTCTGGTCAAACAGATCAGAAGTATCCATATAGATATCAGACGTCTGCTGGAACTTCTCGTAAATCGCCTTCTTTACGTCATGGCGATTTGTGGGTGCAGCATCAGCTCTATCCGGATCATCTCCAATTTCAGTTAGAAGTACGTTCATGAAAGGATTGTTCTTAGTAGGCATGGTATGTGCCTTTTTGTTAGTCGTCTTATTGGTTTCAATCTTGAATGACTCGATAGTTGTCCCATTCGGGAAGAGATTCCCAAGCAGGATAGTAGCTAACATAACTACAGGTACAGAGAACAGGTAACTCTGAACTCCAGTCGCAAAGAACATCAGAAGTGAGAAATAAACTGAAAATCTCACAACTGAGTTTAGAGCCTCCGCAGTCGTCATCGTCTGCAGAGGTACAAACTTATTCCAAGTTGAACCCGTAAACAGAATAGCCGGATCTTTGTACCATATTTGTTCGGACATCTTATTTCTAGTGCGAGGTTTTCTCACGCTGTTTCTTCTGTAGACGAGCAAGCATTCTCTGACGACGAGCCTCAGGAGAATTACCCATCAGAACGTTAGCAGGAACATCTGCACGACGTCCACCAAGCATATCATTGAAAACATTTCCAAAAAGACTCTGTACCTTTGCCTTGATTCCCTCAACTTCAGACATAAGCTGATTCTGCGTGAATTCTCCGCGCTCCATCTTTCGCTTGATGATAGCCTGAATCTTGTTGGTGATATTCTTCATCGCAGGATTGTCCGGGCTCTTAAACATGTCAATAATCTCCTGGGGATTCTCAAAGTTCAGATTCAGATCGGAGACATCAAACTCCTCTACAATCTCCTGGAACACTTTTGCAAGACGTGTCTCTGACAGATACTCAAAAATCTCCTTAAAATGATCTTCTGACTCTTCGTCATTTAGGATTCGTGAAATATCGTCATTCTCGTGGCCACCAGCGCTCCAGATATTCTTAAATGCTCCAAGGAGACTGCTGATCTTCTCCTTGATATCTCCATGCATGAATGACGAAAAAAGACACATCTGTAGATGCTTCCAAATAGCATCGCGAGATCCCTCACTTCCCTGCCACAGAGGACTGATATCTACTCCACAGAAAATCCGAGGCTGGTCAAAAAAACTAGCCTCACGTTGAAGAATCTGCAGAAGTGAAGGGTAAAAATTCTTTTCAATATGTTTTACCTCATCGTCTACAGAGATTTCGGGAAATACTACATCTGGATATGCAGATTTCAGATCATTCACAAAGTTCTGAAATACGTCTTTCGTGTCCATTTAGTTTTGTAGTTAGACAGTACATTTAAACTTCATCCGCAAAAGGTCTTTCTAATTCTGTAATTCTATCCGAGTTTCGAAGAGAACAAATTATACAGAGTGCCGAATTAAATAAAACAAAAACAAGAATTGTAATATCCAGAGCGGTATCTTCGTCCATTGTTAATTTAGTAGATGTTCATGTAACCTACATTGTCTCCAATTCCACACCGTCCCCTGCAAATGTCAATACATCCGCACCAAAGGACACCACACTTCCTATCACAAATCCAATCGCCACAGGGACACCCGTATGAGCGGTCGCTGGCGCAATCTTCACAGATCTTTTCAGGCGAGTACAGATCGGAACGATAACACTTCAAGCCACAATTTGAGCATTTTCCCCGAACACTCCGCCACGCCCGCTGAATGCGAATGGCAGCGTTGTTCTCCATGGTATTGCAATTCATTAATAGTTAACCGATAAATCCATTTTATAGCTTGTTGCCACCACGAGACGCAAAGAGCTTGCGATCCTGTTCGGTCAGGCACACGCAACCGGTGTCGGTGTTGTAAGGAGACGGGCAACAGTCGGCAGATGTCTTGTTGCCAACCATAAGCATCAGCTTGTTGGTGTCAAGAGGAGTATTGACAGGCATTGTGCCAACCGGCATGGGCTCGCTGGTAGCCCACCCAGTCTGACCACCGACGGCAACTCCATCATACGGCCCCATACCCCCAGCATTCAGAGGCATTCCAATCTCCTGCTGCATGAAGTCCTCCTTAGAGGCAGGCGCAGCTGAAACAGGCATGTACTGTACTAAAATACCCGCAGCCACCGCAGCAATTAGAAATGCAACTACTAGATTAGTTTTATCCATATCTTTATTATCAAATAGAGTATGATTTTTTATGCGCCAGATGCTGCTAATATTGAAGCAAGTGCCAAAGTTATCGCAAGCAATTCAGGTTGAAAGAGAGCAAGGATAATTGATATAGCAAGCATTGCGTATATGAATCCTTTTAGAATGCTAATAAAAAGAACTATAAATGATTCTAAAAACGAGAAAGCGGTATACGTAAGAAAAGATGCAATGTAACCCTCTCCAACAAATCGTCTCATCATATCGCGAATCTTAATTAGGTAATGGACGAATACGCTTGTAGAAGTTGCTGCCTTTGACATCGTACTCATAGTGAATCCGAGCATGAACTTTCGAATACGACCAAACATATTTCGGAAAATAGCAAGTGGGCCTGTCATCTCTGCAATACTTTCATTCGTAGTCGCTAATAGACTGCTAATACCATCTAACGGGTATTTCATAATCTCTCTCCCAAAGCTGTTTATGCAGTATAAGAAGTTCTCTTGAGTTGTTACATCTGGACGTATAGCGCCTGCGAAAGGAATATAAATTGGATTACACCGGTATTCATTCCAATTATCTCTAATCTTATCTAGAGTCATGCTGGCATGAACGACCAGCATTGAAAAAATAATGAGGACTGGCAATCCGAAGAATAACCACTTCATATTACTATTTCTTTACCACGAAACCTTCCTGTAGTAATAATCGAATCTTTTAATGAGTGGTAGAAATCTTCAGTTGTCTGTAACTCATCAAGAACCATAAAACGAGCATCATCTTCTGCTACTATAGGTATAGTTGAACTCGGCGTAATTAACTGATACACAATATTTGTCTTGCACCGATCGTCAATAGCCGTATTACCCATCTTCTCTGCAGGAACGATATTGTTTTCATGTAACACCCAAGTGTTAGGCGTTACAAACAGGTTCTTACCAATTTCTACATACATGTTAGACGGTACATGGTGCATGCAAATGCCCATAACCAAGTCCCCGTTATCAAGCCTGTCGCCAAGCGAGATACCGTATATAGGTATTGCAAGTCCGCCGAGTAAGGACACTTCGCTTTGAGGAAGAATACCATTCTTGTACGGAGAGGGCTTGGTTGCAACTGAACCGTTATAAATGTTCTGAATATAATTGCTCTTGAATTTCTTGAACTCTATGTCATCACTCTCATCAAAGTCTAAGAATTCCGTTTTATTAATCGTGATTTTATGAGTTGTTGTGTTGACGCATGATAGAGTTTTACACTGCTTAGTTGTCTTCTTAGCATCAGGGTGTTTATCCACGCGAATAAACTTGTTTTTATGTTTAACCTTGTGAGACCCAGTCACTAGGACATCGTTGATAGAGTACATTTCAACATCATTGCCAAGTAGAGTATAAGTTGAAGTAACCATTCCCAAATCTGGTAGTAACCGGTCTCCTATTGCAAG
>JACCDP010921302.1_pt1 | contig 36898 bp, 30 predicted proteins | sample 7445841 | NCBI WGS metagenome assembly JACCDP01 (sample SAMN15323441, study PRJNA562643) | freshwater metagenome | isolation source: river surface water | place: USA:Blue River Watershed | collected 2017-08-17 | reverse complement strand
GTTCGTCGATGATGGTTTCCACAGCCACCCAGCCCGACTGACTCAAGCCTGAGACAGTAGGATTACGGAGCGAGGGCAAGCTTTGCAACAGGTTTGGAAGGTCCTTTTCGCGGATGTTCATCTTGAGCCCGACCTTTATCTCGGCCTCGATGGCCCCCTTGAGCAGCAGTGCGATGGTCTCGATCTTCGAGCGAATCCACGGATCCTTCCAAGCCGTCTTGTTGGCCACGAGGCGCGGCGTGGACACCAGCAACGTGTCGACGATGCGCAACTTGTTGGCGCGCAGCGACGATCCCGTCTCGGTGACATCGACAATCGCGTCGACCAACTCGCGGGCCTTCACCTCGGTGGCTCCCCAAGAGAACTCGATCTCGGCCTTCACCCCGTGCTTGCGCAACCAGCGGCGGGTCATCCCCACCACTTCGGTGGCGATGCGCTTGCCTTCGAGGTCTTTCACCGTCCGGATATCCGACTCCTCGGGCACGGCCAAAACCCAACGGGTCGGTTGCCGGGTCGCCTTGCTGAAAACGAATTCGCCCACCTCGTGCACATCGCCGGCCACGCCATTCTCGTGGATCCAGTCGACTCCGGTCAGGCCGGCGTCCAGGTAGCCCAAGGCGACATAGCGGCCGATCTCCTGAGCGCGGATGAGACGGATCTGCAATTCCGGATCATCGACGTAGGGCTCGTAGCTGCGGCTGGAAACGGAAATGTTCCATCCAGCCTTGGCGAACTTCTCGAGGGTGGCCTCCTGCAGCGAACCCTTGGGCAACCCCAACTTCAGCTTGGGGACGGGCGCGGCGGATGCGGTGGCTTTGGTCTTGCTCATCGTTGGCAAACTCCTGGGATTTTGACCCGGATTTGGCGGTCCTCCATCGAACCACCCCCGGTCGCGCTCCTCAGGGAGACATGGAACTGCCAGAGAACCGGCCGGGGAGCGACAGATTTTTGCATCGATCGGTCTTTGAGACCCTGCAACTCGACAGCCCTCGGTCAGGCTGTAGGATGTCCACACAAGTGAACCGTGTCCTCTCTCAACTCCTGACGCTCGGCGTTTTCCTGGGATATTCCACTCTCGCCGTCCTGGCCGACGACGCCCTGCCCAAGGGCATGGAAACCCTGGATTTCCGCAAGGTGGTCCGCTCGGCAAAGGATCGGGTCTTCCCGTCGGTGGTGTTCATCAAGTGTGTCCGCGAAGACATGCAGGGCGGCAAACGGCAGGCTCAGGAAGTCTCCGGATCGGGGGTCCTCATTTCGGCGGATGGCGAACTGCTCTCCAACTGGCATGTGGTGGACAAGGCCACCGAAGTCCGCTGCCTCCTTTCCGATGGTCAAGCTTTCAAGGCGAAGGTGCTCGGTTCGGACAAGGATACCGACGTTGCTCTGCTGAAACTGGAACGCCCCGCCGATGCGAAGCCCCTGCCCTTCGCTCAACTGGGGATCTCGACCAACCTCGTCGAGGGCGACTTCGTCATGGCCATGGGCGCACCGTTCGGACTCTCCCGTTCCGTGTCCATCGGCATCATTTCCTGCACCCAGCGCTACCTGCCCGGATCGAGCGAATACAGCTCGTGGCTGCAGACCGACGCCTCGATCAATCCCGGCAATTCCGGCGGCCCTTTGGTGAACACCCTTGGGGAAGTCGTCGGGCTCAATACCCGCGGCATGATGAGTGGCGGGGGCGACCTCGGTTTCACCGTTCCCATTGAGGTGGCCCGGGTGGTGGCCGACCAAATCCGCCAACACGGCAAGATGGACTGGAGCTGGACGGGGCTCCAACTGCAGCCCCTGAAGGACTTCAACCGGAACGTCTATTTTCCCGAAAACGAAGGTGTCATGGTGGCCGAGACCGACCCGGAAAGCCCCGCCCGACGCGCCGGCATCCAGACCGGTGACCGCATCGTGAAAATCAATGGCAGGGCCGTGACCGGTCTGACGGTCGAGGATTTGCCCGGAGTGCGCCGACGGATCGGTCTCTTGCCCAAGGGCACACCCGCCGAAATGGAGTTTGTCCGCAAGGGTCAGACCCAGACCGTCTCAATGACACCTCGCGCCAAAGGCAAGGTGGAGGGCGAGGAAATCGAGTGCCGCCGCTGGGACTTCACCGTCAAGGCCATCAACCAATTCGACAACCCGGACCTGTTCTTCCACCGCAATCAGGGTGTCTTCATTTACGGAGTGAAGTTCCCGGGCAACGCCGCCCAGGCCGGCCTGTCACAGCAGGACATCCTGCTCAAGATCGACGGCAAGGAAGTGACGACACCCGCGGATGTGAAAGCCATCCACGCCGAGGCCCTCCGCAACGTGGCCGAGAAGCACCGCGTCATCGTGGTGCTGCTCCGGAACGGGGAACAGCGCCAGCTCGTTCTCGATTTCAGCCGTCAGCACGACAAGGAATAGGCGGCCGCAGTGGGTAAAACCCGCAACGGCCGCCCCAGTTCCGCAGCCCGGTTCCAGGAACCGCTCAGTGCTTGGGCTGAGGATTGCGCCACTCGTGGCCACTCTTGGCCAGCAAGTCGTCGGCCGCAGCCGGCCCCCAGGTGCCCGCCGCGTAGAATTCGCGATTCGTCAGGGGCTTGCCCACCCACGCGCTGCGGATGGCGTCCACGATCTTCCAAGCCGTCTCCACTTCATCCCGCCGGATGAACAGCGTGGCGTCGCCCGCCATCGACTCGAGCAACAACCGCTCGTAAGCCTCCGGGGTGTAGGCCCCGAATTCAGTATCGTAGCTGAAGTGCATCCGGACAGGCCGCAACTCGGCCGCGCCACCGGGCACCTTGCCGTTGAAGCGCAAGGTCATTCCCTCGTTGGGCTGGAGCCTGAGCGTCAGGGAATTGGCGTCGAGCTGATCCTTCGCCGCGAACAAGATGTTGGGCGCACTCTTGAACTGGACGCGAATCTCGCTCGCGCTGAGCGGCAGGTTCTTGCCGGTTCGAATGTAGAACGGCACCCCATGCCACCGCCAATTGTCCACGAAGAGACGCATCGCCAAGAAGGTCTCAACGTGCGAATTGGGCTTCACCTTGGTCTCGCTGCGATAGGCCGGACGAGCTTCCCCATCGACTTCACCGGCGAAGTACTGACCGCGGACGACATTCTCAGCCACCTGGGCCGGGGTCATCGGCCGGATGGACTTGAGCAGCTTGACCTTCTCGTCGCGGACATTCTCGGCTTCGAGTGAACTCGGCGGCTCCATACCCACCAGCGAAAGCACCTGCAATACGTGGTTCTGGACCATGTCCCGGATGGCGCCCGCTTCTTCGTAGTATCCACCGCGTGATCCGACACCCAGTTTCTCGGCAACGGTGATCTGCACATGATCGATGCACTCGCGGTTCCACAAACGCTCCCAGATCGCGTTGGAAAACCGGAACGTGAGGATGTTCTGGACCGTTTCCTTGCCCAGATAATGGTCGATGCGGAAAATTTGCTTCTCGTGCGCAAAGCGCGTGAGCTCCGTGTTCAGTGCCTCCGCCGTCTCCAGATCATGGCCGAAGGGCTTCTCCACGACGATGCGCTCCGGCGTGACCTTGGACTCGGCCTTCTGCAACAGGCCCACCGCACTCAAGTGGCCGGTGACCTCGCCAAACTGACTGGGGTTGGTGGCCAGATAGAACAGCAAATTGGTTCTGAGACGCTCGTCGGGAAATCCGTGCACCAACGCCTTGAGCTTCTGGTATCCCGACTCGTCGGACATATCGGCCTGACAGTAATGGATATTGGCCGCGAACGCGTTCCAGACATCCTCCTGAACCGGCTGCGTCCTGGAAAACTTGTTGAGCGCCTCACGCAGCTCGGTCCGCCAGGTTTCGTCGTTCTTTTCGCGCCGTGCGAACCCCACGATGCGGAAGGGTTGCGGCATCAGTTTCTCAAGCGTCAGGTGGTAGAGCGCGGGAATCAGCTTGCGGGAGGTGAGGTCGCCCGAGGCGCCAAAGATCACCACAGTGCACGGCTCGGCGGGTCGACGGGCCTGGTCGGACCGGGACACCAGCAACTCGTCGAGATTCTGAGATTCATTCATACGGCGCGGTAAGAGTGGGAGACAGCCCACGACTCGGCAATGTCCCAATCATTCCGACTGGTTCTTCCTCAATCAGGGACGCTGAACCTCTATTTCAGACCCTCTGTCGGCTTCAAAGCCGTTGAAACTCGCGAAGACCCTCGACTTGCCCTGAAGGGCTGCTGCCGCTTTCATCAGTCCCGTCAGTTGGAAACCTGCAGCCGGCCTCCGCAACCAAACCCCTGGGCCGGTGTTGGGATTCGCATGACGATTTCTGCAGCCATGAATACCCGCAAGCATCTGAGTCGCGCCTCCCTCCGCGCAGCCTTCACCCTCGTCGAGGTCATGATCGCCGTCATGATCGTGGGCCTCTTGACCATGATCGCCGTTCCGAACGTGAAGAAGTTCATGGAGACCGGGAAATACAACGCAATCCTCGCCAATCTGAAGGCGATCGAACTGGCCAAGACCACCTGGCAGAACGAGAACCGCAAGCCCGACACGGCCGAGCCGTCGCCCGACGAATTGGCCCCTTATTTCCAGGGCGGAAAATTCCCCAGTTCAGTGATGGGTGAGACCTACAACATCGGCAACTGCACCGACGCCGCCCGTCCGACCGCCACCACTCCCAACAAGATCCGCAACATCGAGATGGGTGGCCTGATCACTCTCGACGACAAGTGATCCAATCGGACTGAACCGGAGTGCTCTCAGTTGAGAGCTCTCGAAGATTCAGGAGCTTGGGGTGCTCTGCTCCTTTTTTGGAGGCAAGGCAATCCGGCAGACAAGACGGGGGCATCAACTCCAATTTCCTCAGGGGCCAATTTCCTAAGGATGCCAATTGCCTCAAGACCCTATTCCATGTTCGGCCAATAAGACGCTCGAGAGCCCTTCTTGATGGTCCCAAAATCAACGCTTCGAGCCTCAGGCCTGAGAGCGTCCAAGACAGGTCTGGTTCTGGAGATGTCGGCTCTTCCGACCCATTGCCCGGGCTCCTGAACTCACGATCACCCTTGGGTGATTTCGAAGCTCTTGCTGAGTTGGGTGAGGTCCAGGACCTTTTTGACGACCGGCACCGGATTGATCAGTCGCACCTGCCCCTGTCGGGATGCGAAGAACCGGTGCACAGAAACCAAAGCGCCCAAGCCGGCACTGTCGATCGCCCCGGTCAGGGACATATCAACATCAATGCGAGTATGATGAGGCTGTACCGAAGCGCGGACATTGTCTCGGAATGATCCGGCGTTGACGGAATTCAGAGTGGACAAGCCACTGACCATCAAGGTCTTTCCAATGGATTCAATTCTCATCGCAGAATCGTGGAGGCGCTTCCCTCCATCGATACCATATCGGCCGCTTCTGCCAAAACTTGAGGCATGGATCCTGATTTCGTGAGAATCGGCCCCCTTCCCTCGGAGACCCTCCGCTGACGGCTATCCAACGAATTTCGACGGAGATAGCCCTTTGGAGACTGACTCCATGACAAGTCCAGCCCCGGCTGAACTCCCACCACGATGTCACTTGGCCCCCGTTGCCGTTGCCTCGGACGGTTGTCGTTGAAGAATCCGGGTCAGCGCCACAAACCCCTCCAGCGACACCTTTTCAGCCCGCTCCGTCGGAGAAATACCCACCTCGGCAAAGGCCGCATCCAGAACTTCCGCCGGCCACACCGACTTGAGCAACTTGAGCATCATCTTGCGCCGTTCCGAGAAGGCCCGCTTCACGAGCCGGGTGAAAACCACCGACCCGGCCGCATCCAAGAGCGGCGTCGGCCGACGGACGAGGCTGATGCAAGCACTGTCGACATCCGGCACCGGATGGAAGCACCCACGCCGGATGTTGAACCACTCCTTCACCTGATAGCGAAGCCCCAACAACAGAGTGAGGATTCCGTAGTCATCCCCATCGGTCGGAGCGGCGATGCGGTGGACCACCTCAGCCTGCAAGGTGACCACCATGCGCTCGGGCGGTACCGGTGCTTCCGACAATTCCACCATCAAAGGAGAGGCCACCGAGTAAGGCAAATTGGCCACCAGTTTCCAGCCGGTCCAATCGCGGGCATGGTCTTCCACCCACCGCAAGGCATCGGCCTCGAGCAATTCAAGAGAGCCAGGACCTTCTCCAGAAAGGGCTCCAGAAAACCGTTCCCGCAGGACGGTCACCAGGCGGGCATCCTTCTCAATGGCCAACACCGAGGCCGATCGGGCCAGGAGCAACTCGGTCAAGGGTCCCAAACCCGGACCCACCTCAAGGATTCGGTCGGTTGGCTGGATGTCTGCAGCGGTGGCAATACGTCGCAACTGGTTCCCATCATGCAGGAAGTTTTGCCCCAGCGACTTCGTCAACTGGATCCCCCGTGCCTCCAGCAGGGACCGCATTTCATTCAGGGTCATGATCTTATTCTACGGGGTCGGGACGTTTTGCTGCGTCGAACAGGAACCGGTGGCTGAATGAGCGCCGTCACGGCTCGGGTGATTTCGCGGAACGCACCGCGTAATTGAGACTCGGTGATGGTCAGCGGTGGAGTGATCCCGGTGATCTCGGAATGCTCGCCTTCAGGCAGCAAGATGATCCCGCGCCGCAAGACCTCCTGCATGAGCCCGACCGATAATCCGGTATCCGGTCCACCCTCAGGTCGACGCCAGGCGATCCCACCCATGAGTCCCACCACCGAGACCCGCGAAACCCGGTCTGGAAAACGACGTTGCAAGGCCGTCAATTCAGATTCCAGAACCCGCTGCAAACGGGCCGCACGCTGTGGCAATGCCAGGCGACGAATTTCCGACAACTGCGCCAAGGCCATGGCGCAGCCCACCGGATGACCGAGGTAGGTGCTGGTGTGGATGGCCTCACCCATGGCTGGAGGCCAAGCGTCCATTACTCGGGCTCGACCCACGCAGGCGCTCAACGGAAAACCACCGGTCAATGCCTTCCCCAGACAAATCAAATCGGGCACGACACCGGAGTGCTCGCAGGCAAACCAGGCCCCGGTGCGCCCGAAACCTGTGTAAATCTCATCCAGGATCAACAGGGCACCCTGATCGTCGGCCCATTCGCGCAGGCATGGCAGGAACCACGCTGGCGGTATGCGGATTCCGCCGCGTGCCTGCATGGGTTCGACGATGATCGCACCGATGTCGCCAGCGGCCGACGCCGCATCCAGCGACGCCTCCATTCGCAGCCTTCCCTGCCCGTCGGGGTCCGATTCGGGAAATTCGGCAAAACGTCCAAACTCCCGGAGTTGATCCCGGAATGGATCCCGAAAGTGCCCACGCTCGGTGGCATTCAACGCTCCGTAACCCACCCCATGGTACCCTCCGCGGAAGGCGATCACCCCCGCTTTTCCCGTGGCCAATCGAGCGGTCTTGAGTGCCGCCTCCACGGCCTCGAATCCGGAGCACCCAAAGATCACCTTGCCCACCTCAACGGAAGCACGTCTTCCTCCAGCCGGCCGGCCGACGATGGGCGTTCCACCTCGGCGGGTCCATCGCTCGAAAGTGAGCCGGCTCAACTCACGCGCCAATCGCGCTTTCACAGCGTGGGGATGCACATCACCCATGGCGTGCAGCAACTCACCCATCTGACGCTGACCAGCCCGCACCACCGTCGGATTGGCATGCCCCGCGGCGGCCACACCAAAAGCCGCCGTCAAGTCCAGGTAGGCCCGGTCGGCCTCATCCCAAACACGACAACCCTTGGCGCGTTTCCAAACAATGGGCCAGCCCGCATCCGGATCGATGAAGGTGATGTTCCTCGACTCGTGTCGGCGGAGCATCTCCAACGTGGCATCTTTGGCTCGGGTGCTCATCAAACGCCGCGTTCGTCGGAGGGCCAGATGAACTTGTGCATTTGCAATTGGAACCGGGCCGGCACGCGGTCGGCCACCATGGCCTCCACCAGTTCCTTTCGCGAGATGGGGGTCAAACCTTTGGGCACGGGTTTGAGCACCTTGTCCCGTTGGGATTCGGACAGCGGAGCCACCCACGAAAAGAGGATCGGACACACCGGGTCGAGCCGGTGCTCGACGATCTTCGACTTGGCCCACTCGTAGTCCTCGAGGGTTCCGATGACGAACTTGACCTCATCGGTGGCCCGCAGATGGGAAATGTTGGCCCAACGATTCCGCTCCACTTCACCGCTGCTGGGGCACTTCAAGTCCATGATCCGCCGCACCCGCGGATCCAGCTTGGAAATGTCATGCGCCCCACTGGTTTCCACCAGCACGGTGAAGCAGTCGTCAGCAAGCGCCTGCATGAGTTTTGCCGCGTTGGGCTGAAGGAGGGGTTCTCCCCCGGTCAATTCGACCAGCGGAAGTTTGTGCTGCGCCGAGGCGTCCCCGGCGTTCACAACGGGGGGGAAGTGCGCGCGGTCCGGGTGCCGGAAGGGTTCGGCCAACCGATGAACCTCAGCGCGGATTTCTTCGAGCGGCCGGCGTTTGCCTTCCGTGAAAGCGTAGGCGGTATCGCAATAGGAGCAGCGCAAATTGCACCCGGTCAGACGCACAAAAACACAGGGCAACCCTGCGAAGGTGCTTTCGCCTTGGAGACTGAGATAAACCTCGTTGACGACCAATGTATCGGCCACGCCCCAGACACTATCACCGCCGCAAACCGGAGGACAGGAAGCAGATGCTCAGACAACACCATCCATCCAGATCCCCCAAACGCGAAGCCTCATCAGCGAATCGCGTTCTCGATTGCCCTGCCCCCGGCAACGGGTTCACCGTTGGGGCGCACTTACCATGTCCAAGAAACAGCAATACCGTTTTTGTGTGGGCCCCTGGAACTTCAGCCAGGGCCAGGACCCCTACGGCCCCACCGTCCGCCGCGAGGAATCCTTCGACTGGAAGCTCGCCCAGCTGAAGACCCTCGGCTTCGACGCCATGATGTTCCACGACGATGACGCCGTGCCCGACATCGACTCCAAATCCTCGAAGCAGGTACTCCAGGAGGCCAAGGCCTTGAAGAAGCGCTTGGACAACGAAGGCCTCGTTGCCGAGATGGTCGCCCCTCGCCTGTGGTTCGCGCCGCAAACCATCGATGGCGGCTACACCAGCAACGATCCGAAGCTGCGCCGCTACGCCATCGATCGCTCGCGCCAGAGCATCGACATCGCCAACGAACTGGGTACCGACATCTTGGTGCTCTGGCTGGCCCGCGAAGGCACCTACCTGCGCGAATCCAAGTCGGGCGCCCGCTCCACCGATTTGTTGGTCGAGGCCTTCGATGCGATGCTCAAGCACGACAAGAAGATCCGGTTGGCCATCGAGCCCAAGCCCAACGAGCCCATGGATCATGCCTACCTGCCCACGACCGGACATGCGCTGGCCATCGCCCAACTCACCAAGGATTCCAAGCGGGTCGGATGCGTCATCGAGTCGGCCCACGCCATCCTCGCCGGCCTCGATCCGGCCGATGAAATCGATTTCGCCATGTCCTTCGGCAAGCTCTGGTCGCTGCACTTGAACGATCAGAACGGCTTGAAGTTCGACCAGGACAAGCCCTTTGGCTCCGCCAACCTCCGCGTGGCCTTCAATCAAATCCGCGCCCTCGAACGCAACGGTTACGGCAAGAGGGGCGAGTTTGTTTGCTTCGATGTGCACCCCTTCCGGACCACGTCCGAGAAGCAGTGGCTCTCGCACCTGTCCAACTCGCGCCGCACCTTCGAGCACCTCCTGGCCAAGGCCAAGAGCTACCCCGAGAAGGAAGCCGCCCAACTCATCGCCGCGCGCAACTACCAGGACCTCGACCAACTGGTCCTCGAGCATCTGATGGGCGTGCTCTGACCCAATCGGGGTCGCCCCACGCGATCCGATCTGAGCAACCACGCCGGACCTCGTATGCGGGGTCCGGCGTTTTGATGTTCATCCCAGACGATCGCCTGCACGACATCGAAGTCGTGATCTTTGGTTGCGTCGACAACCGGTCGAGGCATTCCGAGCAGCAGGAACGCCAGCATCAGTAGGAAGGAATTCTTGGTTGGCAGAATGTTGTCCATCCAAGGGGGATTCCGGCGGCGAGCCTTCGAGGGGCAAATCTGTACCCGCAACTGCGAAATCCTTTCAGCTTTCGAATGGGCACGGGCAGATTGATCGTGAAAACCTGCAGAAATGAACTTCCCCGACCACGCCATCTACGCCGCCTTCAACGGGCGGGTCTTCGCCCTGGATCGTCGCGATGGGTCCATTCTCTGGCGCTGGGAGACACCCAAAGGAAATTTCGTGACCCTGCTGCCCGATGGCGACCAGTTGCTCGTGTGCTCCAATGGCTATTTGTGGGCGCTGCGGGCGGAAGATGGGAGCCTCGTCTGGAGCCAACCCTTCAAGGGCGAAGGCACGGGAATCCCCTTCCTGGCCAGTCCCAGGTCCGGCTCCGAAACCCAGACGACGACAGCCATGGCGGTCCTGGCGGCAACTGCCGCCGAAGAGGAACGGAGACGCCAATCCTCAACCGCTTCCAACACCGCCAGCACGCCGTGATTCTCACCGTTCCGGGTAACGATTCACCCTCGCGATCGGGCCTCTCTCGGATGAAGAGACCAGCACCGAATCGCCGATCAAGGGCAACCGTCGCTCACCAACGGATCTTGTCCGGGAAGAACTCGCGGATGAGGTCTTCGTAGTACGGACGCAAGGCCACTTCGTCGGGCTTGCTGTGGCTCTTTGTGTAGAGGTCGTAGGGGTTGAAGCGGTTGACCCACGGCAACAGCGCCCGGTCCTTGTCGTTGATCAGGTGCGAGTACTCCGACTCGCGGTGCCAAGGATAGAAGCTGTGATAGCGCAGCATGGCCAAACCCTCCTCGGGCAAATAGTCGCGGCAGACGTGGTAAATATACTCATCGTGCCCCCATGACAGCGAAACCTTGTCCAATCCGCATCCGGGCTCATACACGCCATTGGGCGTGTTGTAGCGCGGGTCTTTGATGTCGGGATTGGCCTCGAAGAACTTCGGGAAAACGATCTTCGGCGAGTAGGCGCAACCGGTCGGAAAGGTATCCCCCACCACGGCCCACTGCGGCTCACCCCAGAGACACAGAATCTTACCCAAGTCGTGCACGAAGCCCGTGAGGATCATCCAGCGGGGTTGACCGTCGCGGCGCAGGTGCTCAGCGGTCTGAAGCAAATGCTGCAACTGCGACATGTCGGTGTCCGGATCCGAATCGTCGATGAGTTGATTGAGATACTCGGCCGCCTCCCAAACCCCCATGGTCATCCGGTTCAGACCGAGGTACTCCTTCCGTTTGGCCTGACCAAACTCATAGGTCTGATAAGTATGATTCAGCCGGTAGAACTCCCGCACCGTCGGGCGGGCGTCGGCTTCGTAGTTGCGGAACTCCGTCTCCTTCTTGTCCGGAGCGTGACCAACCGCTGGTTTCCTAGGCTCTGAGGTCGCTGCCGGTCCATTCGGCTCGGGATAATGCTGAACGACAAACTCTTCCCATTCTCCAATGTGTTGGAGGGGCTTGTTGATGGCTTCGGTCTCAGTCGGATTCATCGTTGAAGAATGCTGGATGCGTTTCTCCAGCCAATCAGGCTGGAGGCACAAGCAGTTTGTTGCCCGAGCGACACCCTGATTTGGCCTCTACTACTCGCCCAGGATCTGTTTGAAAGGTGGGTTGAGCAACGCCTGAGCGGCCGACTGCCCCATGTTCTCGTTGGTGATGAGCATGACACTGGTGTCCACGCGCTTTTCCACCTTCTTGCCCTGGATATGCTCAACCAGGGTCTTCACTCCCAGATAGCCCATCTTCACCGGATCCTGCACCACCAGCGCCTGGACATCGCCATTGCGCAAATCGGCCACCGATTGGGAACCCGAGTCGAATCCCACCATGACCACCTTGCCACCGGCACGCCCGATTTCGCGGAGCGCCTTGGTCATGGCGATCGTGGCGGTCTCGTTGGGACAAAACACCCCATCCACAGCCTGCCCATGGCGATTCAGGAGATTCTGGGAGGCTTGATAGGCTGTCTCGCGGGTCGGACCGGCATACTGGTCGGCAGAGATGAGCTTGAGGTCCGGGTAGGCCTTGAGGGCATCGAGGAATCCGGCCTCGCGGGCCTCGGTGCTGGCGCTGCCCACCTGGTAGCGCAGCAAGATCACCTTGCCCTTTCCGCCGAGCCGCTTTGCCAAGTAGTCGCCGGCGATGCGCCCTCCCTTGAAATTGTCGGTGGCCACAAAGCTCACCTGCTGGTCGCTCTTGAGATCCGAGTCGAAGATCACCACGGGCACACCTGCTTTCACGGCGCTGCGCACGGGGTTCACCAAGGCCTGCGAATCCAACGGGGCCAGCACAATGCCGCTGACATTCCGGGCCGTGAAGTTCTCAACCACCTGGATTTGCTGGTCACGGTCGTCCTCGCGCAACGGGCCCTTCCAGAACAGCTTCACAGGCGTACCGGCCGCAGTGAGTTCGCGTTCGGCCTTCACGGCGCCGGCATGGACCGACTTCCAAAACTCATGGGTGGTGCCCTTGGGAATGACGGCAATGGTCAAGTCCTTGGCGTAGACGAAACTGCTCAACACAAGACTGGCCAACAGGCCAAGACGGCGGGGGTTCATGGGCTCAAGAGGATGCCGGGACGGGCCTCCGGCGAAAGTCAAAAGCGAGCCGGCGAAATCGAAGAAGGCGACCCATCGCGACAAGCCACAGTGAGTTCGGGGACGCACGATATTGGCACGGAAAGGTGTGACAAATCGGGTCTCCTCGTCAGAAACACGAGTGCCTGCCAGACTGCAACCCACGTGACCGCTCAACGGCTCCAACTCCACGACGACCTCGAGCTTGATGCCCGAAGGGCGGTGTGGCTGCCGCGCAGCCGATGCCTCGCGGTGGCCGACCTGCACCTCGGGGAGGCCTGGGCGCGTCGGGCACGGGGGCAATTGGTGCCGCTGTCGGGAGGTGACTCGGCGGCGGCCCGTCTGAAATCCCTGCTCGAAGACTACCGGCCCGAGCGCCTCGTCCTGCTGGGTGACATCGTCCACGCCGCCCTGCCCCTCGAAGGCATCCGCTCGGCTGTCACGGACTTGGCCTCGTTGGAACGAGAAGGCCTGACGCTGGATCTCTGCCTCGGCAACCACGACCGCCACCTGCCCCGGCAACTCGAACGCTGGGGGTTGCGCTGGAAGACCGTTTCCCAAATCGCATTGCCCGAGGCCGTGCTGTTCCACGGTGATGTCCCGGTGGCTCCGACGGGCCCGCACGATGCTGCCATGAGTGCGAAGCGGTGGCACATCCAAGGCCATTTGCATCCCGCATTGGTTCTCGATGACGGCGTCGCCTCGCGGGTCAAGGTGCCGTGCTTCCTCGTGGCTCCCGGACGACTGGTCCTGCCGGCCTTTTCGGAAATGGCCGCCGGGGTGGCCGTGGATCGCAGCGGGCTCGTCCAAGACGCGGGATATACCCTCCGATTCGAGAGCGCCGTTGCCTGCCTTGGGCCACGGCTGCTCAGGATCCCCTTCGCCAGATAGCGACCTCGGAGAGAATCCCAGAATCCCAGAATCCCGCTCCGCGTCGCAAGGTCAGCGGGTCATGGGCCATCCGGCCGCCACCAGGCCCTTGTAGCCCCCGATGAGGGAACGGACATTCTGGTACCCCATCTTCTGCGCCGCGTCGCAGGTCAGAGCACTGCGGTATCCCCCGCCACAGTACATCACGATCTCCGCCGACTTGTCCGGATAGCGCACTTCGAGGTCGCGCTCCAGAATGCCCTTGCCCAAGTGGCTTGCCTGCATCGCGTGCCCAGCGGACCACTCGCTCTCCTCGCGCACATCGATCAGGACCAACGACGGGTTGGCCTTGAGACGTTCACGCAAGGCGTCGATCGACAATTCCTGGATGCGGGTCTGGGCGTCCTGGACCAAGGCGAGAAAACCGGGTGAATGATTCATGAGGCCGACAGGTTCAATCACCGGCGCGCCCCCGAAAAGCGCTTTTGTCCGAGGAAACCGAACCCAAGGGGCTTTTCCGCGGCATTCCCCGCAGCTCAAGCATCGAAGCGGACTTCAGCGTTGAGTTTTCCGGTGCAGATCCGGAGGGTTTGCGGATCCAAGTTCCATCCGATCCCATGAACACACTCGCGCGTCTCCTGCCGTTGGCTCTCGCCACGGCCACCGCCTTCGCCGCCGGCGTCGGTTACGACAACACCCCGCAAATCCCGGGTCAGAAGTGGAAAGTCCACGACAAGAACCGCCCCAACCCGCCCATCGTGGAGCCGGGAGAGTCCTTCAGCCATCAAGCCCCGGCTCCGGCGGATGCCGTAGTCCTCTTCGACGGCAAAGACCTTTCCAAGTGGAAGGGTGGCAAGGACGGAAAAGCCCCCTGGAAGGTCGAGAACGGCTATTTCGAGGTCGTGAAGGGCACCGGCGACATCCAGACCCAGGAGAAGTTCAAGGACTTCCAACTCCATTTCGAATGGTCGGCCCCGAATCCTCCCAAGGGTGACAGCCAGGGCCGCGGCAACTCCGGGCTGTTCCTGCATGGCCTTTATGAAGTGCAGGTGCTCGATGTGTACAACAACAAGACCTACGCCGACGGTCAGGCCGGTGGCCTCTACGGCATGTGGCCCCCGCTGCAGAACGCCATGAAGAAGCCCGGCCAATGGAACACCTATGACGTGATCTTCGAAGGTCCGCTGTTCGATGCCGAAGGCAAGGTCACCCGCAAGGCCTCGGTCACCGTGATCCACAATGGCGTGGTGCTGCACCACAAACAGGAGTTCAACGGTCCCAGCGGCCACCAGAACACCCCGAAGTACTTCAAGTACGACGGCACCGGCCCGATCCGCCTGCAAGACCACGGAGATCCGGTCCGCTTCCGCAACATCTGGATCCGCCCGCTCGGCGAATACGATCAGCCGGAGAAGTGATAGCGGGCGGGGCGTCGATCGGCCCGCTCAGATTCGCTCTGTGAACACGAAAGCCCGGGCCAACGCCCGGGCTTTTTCATGTCCGATCAGTACAGCCATCGTGCGATGCCCGAGTTGGCGTCGAGTTCGACTCCCTGACGACGAAATGCCCAGCACATGTAGCTGACGCTCACGAAAAACGACGCAGGCACCCGGTTGGCAGCCGTGATCTTCACGCCCAGAAGGGTCGTCTTGCCACCGAATCCCATCGGTCCGATGCCCAACTCATTGGCGGTCTTGAGCACATCTTGCTCGAGGGCATCCAGCGCCGGATCCGGGTTGCGGTCGTCCAAGGTACGCAAGAACTGCGTCTTGCTCATGGCATACCCCGTGGACCGGTCTCCACCGATGCAGACGCCCAAGATGCCCGGACCACAACCCTTGCCCTGCGCTTGCAACACAGCATCGAGGATCACCTTGCGGCACCCGTCGAGATCCCGGCTGGCGTGGAGTTTCTCCAAGGGCAACGAATACTGAGCCCCCACGTTCTCACAACCGCCACCCTTGAGCATCAGGCGCACCTGCACCTCGGACGAACGATGCTGATGGAAATGAACCGAGGGAGAACCCGGCCCGACGTTGGTGCCATCATTCTTGCCCGTCACCGAGTCCACCGAGTTCTGGCGCAGGTAGCCCTTGCGGGTCGCCAAGGTCACCGCTTCCCGGGCCGTTTCCTCGAAAGTGATCTGATCGAAGCCCACCGGGCAGTCCACGTAGAAGAGCACGCTGCCGGTGTCCTGGCAGAGCGGCTGGGACTTCCGTTTCGCCAACTCGATGTTCTGTTCGATGATCTTGAGGGCACTCTCGGCGATGGTCCCCTTCTTCTCGGACTCCAACGAGCGGACCAACGCCGCATTCACGTCATCCGGAATCTCGGCAGACGAGCGGCGAATCAATTCAACCAACGAATCAAGCAACGCGGACATGGGGCAAAAACTACGGAGACCACCCACCCGCGTCAACGCACCCCGGAAGCAGCCCTGCCGTTCACCCACCACCGCCCCGATCCCCAATCCCCATTCACCATCAACCCCTCCCCAACAGAAACCCACCCACACCCCAGCCACAGCGGGGCTGGGCCGTAGCAAGCATAGGATCGCAGCAACCCAATCCCCATCGCGCGTCAGCGCGAAAGCCCCACCTCCCGACCGATCCCTGCGAGCGCAGGCCCAGTCCCGCAGAGTCCCCCCAGCAGCCCACCCAACAATCTCAATCCCCTGTCCCCAGCAAAAAACCACCCACACCCCGACCACACCCCGGCGGCAGCGGGGCTGGGCCGCAGCAAGCATAGGATCGCAGCAACCCAATCCCCATCGCGCGTCAGCGCGAAAGCCCCACCTCCCGAACGATCCCTGCGAGCGCAGGCCCAGTCCCGCGAAGCCACCCCCAGCAGCCCACCCAACAATCTCAATCCCCTGTCCCCAGCAAAAAACCACCCACACCCCGACCACACACCGGCGGCAGCGGGGCTGGGCCGCAGCGAGCATAGGATCGCAGCAAACCAATCCCCATCGCGCGTCAGCGCGAAAGCCATCACTTCCCGAACGATCCCTGCGAGCGCAGGCCCAACCCCGCAGAGCGCCCCCCCCAAGAACGCACCCGCCACACAGCGGAAGTCCTGCAAACCGCAGTTGCTCAACCGAATCGATCCGGCATAGGATCGCTGCGTCCGATGCGCCTCCTCGACCGCTACCTGCTCCGGGAACTCCTGCTGCCACTGGGCGTCTGCCTCAGCGGCTTCACGCTGTTCTGGATCGCTTTCGATCTTCTGGGCGACATGACCCGCTTCCAAAAGGTCAGCCTGCTCGGGGTCATCGAGTTCTACCTTTGGGGTCTGCCTGAGTTGCTCAACACCACCCTGCCGATCGCGCTGCTGCTGTCGCTGCTGTACACCCTGACCAACCACGCCCGATATCATGAATTGACGGCCATTCGGGCAGCCGGGATCAGCCTGTGGCGAACCATCGTGCCTTATCTCGCCGTCGGTCTATTGCTCTCTGTGGGGCTCTATTGGAGCGGAGAAAACCTCATGCCACAGGCCAAACGCCGACAGGAAAACCTGACTTCCGGAAGGTCCAGCAGCGAGAAACCCAACGAGGCCTGGCGATCCCAGTTCCATTTTGAGAATCAAACCGACCGCCGCTCCTGGAGCATCAGCCGATTCTTGCCAGCCTCCGGCGACATGGCCGGAGTTCGCCTGCTCATGCCGCTGGGAACCGGGGCCTACCGGGAAGTGCGGATTCCTTCAGCCGTCTGGACCAACGGAGCCTGGAACTACACCTCGGCCAGTGAGCGTTTGTGGCGCAGCGGTGAGGACCTCACTCCCGCGGTTCGCGAAACTCGGTTCACGCCGACCCCTCCCCTGCCCGGCACCAATTTGTGGCTCACTTGGCCCGGCAGCCTTCAGTCCTTCACCAACGGGGTTCTCAAGACCAACATCACCTTCCACGACCCGACGACCCAAATCCATTGGTCAGCCACATCCTTCGATTCGCGCAATGGCGAACTGGCGAACCTGCTCATCCGCGAACCCATCCGACCCGGTGCCCAACGCCAATTCCTGGCCGACGGTGCCGCATGGACGGGCTCGAACTGGCGCTTCACCAACGGCAACGAGTACCTCTTCCGCAACCATCAAGATCGTGAACCGCTCTGGTTGCCCGGAGTAGAATTCCTCAACGAACTCAACGAAACCCCGGACATCATCCGCAGCGAATTGCGCATCGCCGATTTCAATCGGGCCAAGGCGATGCAGCGTCCCCAGCTCACACTCCAGGAAATCGTCGACTACCAGCATTTGCACCCGGTGCTCAAACCCGACCTCAAGGCCTGGCTCGAAACCCAATTCCACGCCCGCTTGGCGGCCCCCTGGACCTGCCTCGTGGTGGTGATCATCGCGGTACCCTTTGCCGCCCCTTCCGGCCGGAGGAATCTCTTCTTCGGTGTCGCCGGCAGCATTGGTCTGGCATTCATCTTCTTCGTGGTGCAGCGCGTGGGTTTTGCCATGGGACAAAATGGAATCGTCCCGGCTTGGCTGGGAGCCTGGTTGCCCAATTTGGTGTTCAGCCTGACCGGATTGGTGCTCACCGCCCGCGTTCGGTGAAAACCCCATGAACCCACAAAACCCAACCGATCCGGCTCAAGACCTTCAGTCTCGGCTCGATCGACTCGAGTCTCTCCACCGGACCGCCCAGCGGGTGTATTCAACGCTCGAACTGGGTGAGTCACTCAAGATCCTGCTCGACGAGGCCGTGCGCCTGATGAATGCCAACTCGGGGTCCATTTGCCTCATCAACCCGACCAGCGGCTTCCTGGAAATCGAGGCGACTTGCGGTCTGCCCGGACACGCCCAGCGCCTGCGCCTGCGTCTGGGTGAAGGCATCACCGGTGAGGTGGCCCGCTTGGGGCGCTCACTGCGCATCGACGACGTCTCCAAAGAGCGCCGGTACGTGCCCTTGCGGGAGGGTGTGAGCTCGGAATTGGCGGTTCCCCTGCGTGTGGGCGGGGAAGTCCGCGGGGTGATCAATGTCGATTCCGACCGCCTCAACGCCTTCTCGACCGAACAGCAAACCCTCCTCGAAGACCTCGCCTCGCTGGCATCCCCCGCCATCCGCAATACATGGCTGTATGAATCGGCACGCCAACGGGCCGGTTTGCTGGAATCGCTCCTCAAGGTGGGGCAACTCATCAACTCAACCCTCTCGGTGGACGACGCACTCACGGTCATCACACGCGAGGCCCGAGTCCTGATGCGGGCCAAGATGTGTTCGCTGATGATGGTGGATGCCACGGGGGAATGGCTGGATTTGCGGGCCCATGACGGTGCGGGCAAGGCCTATGCATCGAAACCCCGGGTCAGCCTCGCGGAGAGCGTGGTGGGTATCGTGGCCCGTCGCCGAAAGCCTCTCCAAATCGAGAACGTCCAGATTTCCGGCCGCTATCAAAATGTCGGTGTGGCCCGCCGCGAGGGACTGGTCTCCCTCCTGAGCGTCCCCCTGCTCTTCTCAGGAAAAGCCATCGGCACGCTCAACATCTATTCGGGAGAACCTCATCTCTTCTCCGACGAGGAAGTCCGCACGCTTTCGGCCTATGCCGAACTGTCAGCCTTGGCGCTCGAAAAAGCCCGTCTCTACGACCGTATTGTTTCGGTGGAGGAAGCCCTGCGCCAAAGCGAACGCCTCAGTGCACTGGGTTTGTTGGCGGCCGAAATCGCCCACGAAATCCGCAATCCGCTGACGGTGATGAAGATGCTCCATCACTCGCTCGATTTGCACTTCGGACCGGGTGATCCCCGCCAAACGGATGTCCGCATCATGGGTGAGAAAATGGATCACCTGAACCGCATCGTGGATCGGGTGCTGGACTTTGCACGAGGCGCCGAGCCTCGCCTCGAAGAGGTCAACGTGAACCAAGTCTTGGACGACTTGTTGATGCTGACCCGGGTCAAACTCCGTTCCGCAGGCATCGAACTGGATCGCGAACTGGATTCGGGTCTGCCACTGTTGATGGCCGACGCCACCCAATTGGAACAAGCCTTCCTGAACCTCACCCTCAATGCCGTCGAAGCCATGCCCGAAGGCGGCCGGTTGAGCATTCGATCCCGGGCCCTGCCATTGGTCAGAAAAGGGCCGGCGACCCATGTGCTGGTGCGCTTCCGAGACAGCGGGGTCGGGATGACACGGGAACAGGCCCAGAACCTCTTTTCGTCTTTGCTGCAAAGTTCCAAACCTCGCGGCAACGGACTCGGAATGGCCATCGTGGCGCGCGTGGTGGAAACCCACCGGGGACAGGCTCGTGTCCGATCCAGTCCCGGCCGGGGCGCAACCATCAGCCTGATCTTCCCTGTCTCGCGCTGAAGAACACTCCTCAACCGCGCTCAGACCGAGGGCGCAGCCTCTGGTTCAAATCGACTGCCTGAACAGGCTCGACACCGGTTTTCCCACGCCATCGCGAGTGACATAGAACGGACGCTTTTCGATCTCGTAGGACAGCATCGGTGCAATACCCATTGCGCGGTACAGCGTGGCATGGAGGTCTTCGATGACCACTCGGTCGCGGATCGTTTTGCAGGGACGTTCATCGGCCGTCACTCCGTGCAAGTGTCCCCGTTTCATGCCGCCGCCGAAGAGCAACACGCTGCCAGCATCGGTGAAGTGCCGGTGCATGCCGTAGTTGACCGGTGAGTCAATGCGCTGGGGCACCGGTACCTGATCCTGAATGGGTTTGTCCGGCTTGCCCTCTTGCATCATGTCACGGCTGAACTCGCTGGCCACCACCACCAACGTCCGCTCGAGCATCCCGCGCTCCTCCAAATCGAGGACCAATTGTGAGATGGCCCCGTCGATGGCCATCTTCATGTGGACCAGTTTCTCATGCCCGCGCTCATGGGTGTCCCAGTTGAGGAACGGAATGTACTCGGTGGTGACTTCGATATAGCGGGCGCCCGCCTCGGCCAAACGTCGGGCCAAGAGGCAACCCAGGCCGAAACGCTGAAGATTGGCCTTTTCATAGATTCCCTCGCGGCTCATGTCGCCACCCAGTCGGCGACTGAAATCCCAGCCTCCCGGTGCGTATTTGGCGATGGTCTCCGGAGACTCCAGAGTCAAATCGAAGGCCTTGGCCGAAGGCGAGGCCAAGAGGCGATGGGCGTTGTCGAGCGACCGAAGCAATGATTCCTTCTGGTAACCGCTACCCAACTGCCCCACTGGGGATGCTTCCACGAGTCGGCGATAGAAACGGTCTCGGTTCTCGAAACGGGACGGGCTCATCCCCTGAGGAGGCGTCACCACATCCTTGGCAGCATCGGGGAACGGCACGTTGAAGGGGCCAAACTCACTGCCCAAAAATCCCGCAGAGGTAAAAGCCTTGAGTTCCTCGCCCTCGCCGACGTCCAGACGTTGGCCGATGTTGATGAAGGCCGGCACAGCCGGATTCTTGGGCCCCAGTGTGCGCGACATCACGGCTCCGATGTGCGGACAGGCGACCGACTGCGGCGGGGCATAGCCGGTATGCCAATGGAATTGGTGCCGCGAATGGAGGATGAATCCCAGATCGCCGGCCGTGTAGGTCCGGATGAGGGTGCCGCGATCCATCACCTTGGCCACCTTCTCCAATCCCTCGCTGATCCGGATGCCATCCACGGCCGTCGGAATGGACGGAAAGGTCGAGAGGACCGTGTTGGGGTTCATGCCCTTTTCGTAGGGCGTATAGCGCTTGGGATCGAAAGTCTCGGTGGAGGCCATGCCCCCGCCCATCCACAGCACGATGATCGTGTCGGCCGTGGCCGGGGGTCTCAGGTTCACACCCTCGGCGCCCACCAGGGCCCTGGGAAACCCGGCACCCAGGGCTCCCAGCGTGGCGGCGCTGAGTCCCTTGATGAAATCGCGGCGACTGAAATCGGGAGTCTTCATTGAAAAGGTGTTCGGAGATGAATCGATCGATGAGGTCTGGGGAGGTATCAATACGTCAGCTGGAATTCAGGCAGCAAGGCGAGGCTCCACAAGAGGTCTTCGACGCCATCTGATTGGGGCTTTTCACCGACCAACTCCAAGGTCAGGGCCAACTCCTGACGGGTCGGCGGCCGGGACAATCCCTGCTGGAAAACCCGCTGAGCCAACGAGCGTCCGTCTGGGTGGGCGGCCACCAGCTTCTCGGAACCGCGCTTGAGGAGTTTGGCCAGGCTTTCGCCATTGGTCAGTTCCAGCGCCTGAATCGTCGTGGCCATGGACTGGCGGGTGGTGATGACTTGCTCGCGATTGGGACGCCCCAAAGCCAAGGCCAGCGGATCGGCCGGAATCAACGAGGCGCGCACCGACCCGTACACCTGACGGCCCGACACATTTTGCGCCAGAGTGGTTTCCACATTCCACGGGGACATTCCTGGCACTCCCAGAATGTCGGCCGCAATCCAACGCTCCGTGGACGCAGTTTGCCAGTCACCCGAAGGGTTCTTCATCACCCGCCACGATGCATCGGACCCGAAGTCGAGAACCACTTCGGCAGGAGACCCGGTTTGCTTCTTGGATTGGGTCTCCACCTGACGCACACGGGCATACACCAACAGGCCCGCGGGATTGATCGAATCGCCGCCGTTGACGGCCTCGATCGCCAAAAGGTTTGTCCCGACGCGAAGCTGGCTACGCACATCGTACACGCTGGACTGCATCCAATCGGAGGACTCGGTGCCACGCACCCTCTTGCCGTTCAAGAAGACCTTGGCCGAGTTGTCGGCATGGACGAACAAAGTGGCCTCCGTCGGAAGAACTGACACCACCCAATCTTTCCGGAAGGCATTGGTCGCCGGAGGCACCCCGGTGGTTGCGGCATGCGGGTCGGTCCAAATCCAGAAAGCATTGCCGCGCAACTTTTTTGATGGACCCGGTTCCGCGAGCAAACGATCCAAATCGCCCGAAGGCTTGTCAGCCCATATGCCAGTGATGGAACTCAAGGCATCCCGGAATTGCTCGGCCGTCAGGCGGCGGATGGCTGGTCCCTTGAAGGTGTACTCGGCCTCGGGTTTTTCCGGAACATTGACCGATGGCAACTGATAAGCCCGTGAGCTGAGAATGAGTTCCAGCGTTCGCTTGAGGTCCCATTGGTGAGCCACCAGATCCTCAGCCAACCAATCCAGCAAGTCCGGATCCCAGGCGGTGTTTTGCATCACGTCCAGTGGTTCCACCAAACCCCGTCCCAACAATCGGGCCCAAAGTCTATTGACGATGGTGCGGGACAGTCGGCCGTTCTCGCGCTGCGTGATCAAGCGGGCCAATTGCTCGAGCCGATTGGTCTTCGGAGCGTGGGGATCCACCGATCCCAGTTCAGGAAAGAGGAACTTCAGCGGAGCCACCTTCCCGGTGGGTTTGTCGCACTGAACCATTTCGAGAGCGCCATCGGCATAGATGCCCGCCAGGCCGTAGGCATCGCTCAGTTTCCAATCGTCGATGAACGAGTCATGGCAGGAGGCGCACTTGAGATTCACCCCCATGAACACCTGTCCAATGTTCTGGGCGGCCTGAAGCGGCGGCGTCATGGATGCGTTGACCGTGCCACGCCAAACAATGCCCTTGGTGAAGCCTTCGCTCCCGTTGACCGGATTGACCAACTCCCGCACGAACTGGTCGTAGGGTTTGTTGTCGAGCAAGGCTTGATAAAGCCAGGGACTGATTTGCTTGCGACCGCCGTCGATGTATCCGGTTCCGGCATAATCGTTGCGGAGGAGATCGTTCCAAAAAGTCAGCCAATGCTGGGCGTAGCGAGGCTTGTCATCCAGCAACTGCCGAATGTAGCGCACCCGCTTGTCCTTGCGTCGATCTTTGAGAAAGGCCTGCTGATCCTCCGGCGTCGGCAAGAGCCCGGTGATGTCCAACGAAGCCCGTCGCAGGAACATCCGATCATCGACCGGTTTCGGGATCTGGATTCCGTGCCTTGAGAAATACGACTCGGTGAATCGATCCACAGGATGCGCCGCACGGCCAGCCGGCAGCTCGGGGCGGCGGGGTTTGAGGTTGTTGGCCGGCGGTTGGGCGAAAGAAACCCCTGAATCCCACTTCAACCCCTGGTCAACCCACGCGCGCAGGATTCCCACCTGTTCCGGGGTCAATTTGGACCCTTTCTTGGGCATGGCCGAGTCCGGATCGGTTCCAGCTACCAGGTGAATGAAATAGCTCTGGGCACTGTTGCCCACAACCACTGCCGGCCCTGACTCACCGGCCTGGAGAAAGGTCTCACGCGTGTCGAGCTTCCAGTCACCATTGGCCTTGCCACGACCGTGGCATTTGACGCAGCTGGCCTCGAGAATGGGCTGGACGTCCTTGCGGAAGTCGACGGCCCGTTGCGCGGCCTCCGGAAGGTTCCGAATGGCTTCAGGCGTGGGTGCCGCAGCAGACACAGCAATCCCCAAGCTCAGGCTCAACCAACTCAAGAACCCACGGAATGCCAATGCAGAGAACGGACCAGTGGAATGCACGATCCCGACTATCCGCACAGGGTCGGGATTCGGCAAGTCCTTCAGGCACCATCGGCTGTCGGGCCGGAACGCTGGCCCTCAGCTGCTGCGGTGCGTCCAAGTCAGCCGCCTCAACCCATCCAATCACTGAGCCCGAGTGCTGCGCTCCGCCATCCAATACACGTCGGCGCGGGCCAGATTGTCGCGCGCCGCCACGTTCAACGGAAGCGTCTGCCCCTTCTTGATGGGTTGCAGAAACTGTGAGGACCGCCAGCGATGGATCTCCGAATGACCGTCCGCGAAGGCAAAGCCAGCTGCCCCGTTGTGATAGGAAGCCGGAAAATCCACAACTTGCCGGGTCGAGGTGAGGTTGCCTTCCACAAATCCCGCCATATCCACCACGAAGTATCCGTCGTTGATGGAATCCTCGCGCTCATCCACCAACACCCACGTGTTGGAGGGGCCCGGCAAGTTGAGGTCCGATTCCTTGGAATACACCTTCCACTGCGGCCCTGAATTCCCCCAACCCGGACCGCCGACCCAATTGTTCATGGAGACGCTGCGGATGCGAGGCACGAACTTCTTGTCGCGCGTGTTGTAGGCCATCGTCATGTCGGCCGGACAATGCCAGATGCCGATGGATCCTCCGCAATAGGGCCACAGGACACTCTTCTTGGTGTAAGCTTCGTGATCCCAATTGTTCGGGTCCCGCTCCATGGCTTTGGTGTTGTCCAACCAACTGCCGCCAGTCCAATTGGGAACATCCCGCCCCGCCCCGGGAGGAGTCCAATTCGCAGCTCCCGGAAACCGGTCTCCGTTGTCGGCCGCATACAATTTCCACGCGAGCATCAACTGCTTGGTGTTGTTCATGCAGGAAATGCCGGTGGCCTTGGATTTGGCCTTGGCCAGGGCCGGCAGGAGCATTCCGGCCAAGATCGCGATGATGGCGATCACCACCAGCAATTCGATGAGGGTGAAACCCGGCGATTGCCGCAGGCGGTGTCGGCTCAGGGGAGATGTTTTCATTGGGCTTGTTATTGGAATAGTGCGGCGGGGCTGTCCGGGCAAGTGTGGCGTGACTCCGCTATTCCCAAAACCATCTCGTCTTCCAAGGCCGCCCTCGACGGTCTACCGGGATCGGATCCATCCATCGCGCATCAGCTTCACCGCCAGCAGCGTCACCATGGTGAGGAAAATCGGACGAATGAATCTGGCCCCGCCCTTGACTGCCACTCCGGCGCCCAATCGCGCGCCCATCATTTGCCCCGCAGCCATGACACCCCCGACGCCAAACCGGACATGTCCCGTTATGAGGAACAATGCCAACGAGGCCAGATTGCTGGAGAGGTTCATGGCCTTCGTGTAAGCCGTTGCGGCCAAAAGGTTCCACCCCATGCCGATCAGACCAGCGATGGTCCAGAAGCTACCAGTGCCCGGACCGAAGAATCCGTCATAGAATCCCAGCAAAACCCCTCCACCGACTGCGAAGATCCATCGAGCCTCCCGCCGGCCATCGGGGGAAATCCATCGACCACCCCAGCCCAAGGCTCGCCACCGAAGGAATCCACCCGCAAGAGCCGAGGGGCGTTCATCGCGACCCAGATCCGGTTTGAATCCCAGATACAGGGCGATGCCCACCAACATCACCGGAATCACAGGCCTCAGCAGCTGCGGATCCATCCGCGTGACGCAGGCTGCACCGAGCAACGCCCCGGACGCGGTAGCCACCACGCCTTGGGACACTTCGCTCCACCTCAACAATCCATGCCGAGCGTACTGGACTGTGGCCATGGTCGTGCCCATCGACGACTGGAACTTGTTGGTGCCCAAGGCATCCTGGGGATCCATGCCCGTGGCCAGCAGCATCGGCACAGTAAGCAGGCCTCCGCCCCCGGCAATCGCGTCAACCCAACCCGCCACCAAACCGGTCGCAAAGAGGGCTGGATACCATTCCCAGGAGAGTTCCATGTCGAAATCAAACTGCGAATCAACGGGCCTGTTTTCGACATTCCCGCACGACGAAGGCCACGAGTTCCGGTGATTGGAAAAACCCCGTCCACATATTGTGTCCCTGCCCCGCCGGAACCACCCATTCGAAATTTCCGCCCAAGGCCTGATACCGCAAACGCACCAGGCCCGAGTTGGCCTCCAGCGGCACCAGTTTGTCCTGGTCACCATGGATGACAAAGAGCGGAACCCGGGCGCGGGCCAAAGGTTCCAATCGATCAACCGGATTGTGCCGGGTCAATTGCGCCTCCAGATCCGCCGGCTTGAGTCCAAAAGCCGGAGCCGCATGGCTGATGCCCGGGTAACTGGCCAAATTGCAAACCGGATAAATCCCAGCGAAACCCGCCACCTTGTCGGGGTTTTCAGCCGCCCAGGAGAGGGTCATCAAACCTCCCCGACTTCGACCCAACAGCATCACCTTGCGGGCAAATTTGCGGCGCGAGGTGAGTTCTTCATGCAACGCCGAATAGAGCACCCGCCCCGCTTCGTTGCCGTAGGACTCCCCCACGTCGATGCCTGCCACAGCGATGCCCGCTTCGAGGAAGCGCTCGAACATCCACTTCTCTTCGGTGCCAGGAAGTCCCGGCAAGGTGGGAGCATAGAGCACCCAAGGTATGGTTTTTCCAGCCGAGGGCGGAGCCAGGACAAAGGCCGTGTGGCCACGGATGGACAGCACCTCACCGGGCAACGGTAGCACCTTTTGGGGCGGCACCACTGGCTTCGTCTCTTCGGCCCGAATGGACGCCCCCATCATCGCCAAGAAGACCCAAACCCCAAGACTCCATCGTATCGTTGTCATCATTGCTGTTGTTCCCGGTTGAGCGCGGTTCCTTCGGGCACGACGTCTGTCGACGAGGGCGACAAGGAGTGCGACGAGGAGGCCGCGGCCAAGCGTTGCCTCTCGGCCGCTTTGGCAAAGGGCCAATAAACCACCATCGCCAAACCCAGCGAAACAACTCCCCAAACCGCGGCCCGCCAATCGCCCCCGGTCAGCAAGTAATGACCAATCACCGGCGGCGTGGTCCACGGGACGTTGACGAACGGTTTCCGTATCCACCCCCAGTCCATCAGGCAATAAGTGGAGGCTGTCAGGAGCAATGCGTTGGCCACGTAAGGGATCATGAACCACGGATTGAGCACGATGGGGATGCCGAAGAAAATGGGTTCGTTGATCTGGAAATACTGGGTCGGCAAGGACAGTCGACTGATCTTCCGGTAGGCCGGGTCTTTGGACATTGCCAAAATCAACGCCAACCCCAGCGTGGCACCGGTGCCCCCCACATTGACGAAGGTCGAAAAGAATCCATTGGCCGTGATATACGGCATGGGCTGACCGCGGCCCACCGCCTCCACATTTTCGGCGAGGAACTGCAGGAAAATCGGGGCCACAAAGGCGTCGAGCGTGTTGTCGCCGTTGATGCCCACCGACCAAAGAAGCGTCACAAGGAAGGCATACACCAGAATGCCCGGCAGAGTGTTCAACCCGAACACCAGCGGCTTGAAGAGGGCTTGAACACCCGCGTGGATGTCCACACCGAGCACGAAGCGGATGACCCAGAACGCCACCACCAGGAACACCGTCGGGGTCAGTGAAATGAAGGTATCCGACACCACCTTGGGCACCGAATCCGGCAGTCGAATCACCCAATTGGCATCGGTGAAGGCCTTCTGGATCCGCACCGTGGCCATGGCGATGAGAATCCCCGTGAACAACCCCTTCGAGCCCAAGCCCTCCATGACCAGGCTTTGATTCTTCATCTCCAACTGGATGAGCAGGAAAACCAGGGCCGACTGGGTCGCGCTCAAGATGGCCTCTTGTTTGAGCCGAGTTCCGAGATCGTAAGCGATGGAAAGACAAACAAAGAGGCCCAGGAGTCCGAAGGTGGCCGTGACCGGGATTTGCAGGAGCGGCAAGTAGGGAGCCATCCGGGCTTCCCAACCGGGAATGGGCAGATACGCCACAACCATGAAGAGCCCTCCCAAAATGGTCAGCGGGACCACCGAAACCATCCCGGCACGGATCGAGGCGAGGTAGGTGTTGTCACTGAGCGCGGACATCCGCGGGATCAGCCAGCGGTGGAGAAAAAGGGACAGCGAGTTCATGTGACTTGGGAAGATGCGGTCCTGCTTGAGGCAGGCGTAGGACCATCCAAGCGGTGTCCCAAATACAAGCAACCTTCCATTCCTTCACCGACCTGAATGAGCGGCTGGAATCCCAGCCTCCGATAAAATCCCTGGGCCGAAACATTGGGCAAGCTCACCCCAAGATGGGCCCCAAGAGATCCGCGCTGACGCAGGAGGCCCAGGACTTCCGCCATCATCATCCGACCCAGCCCTCGACCTTGGGCCCGTGGCAGCAAGTCGATGTGCACATGCGAGGGGTATAGGTCATAGGGCTCCGGGCAAAAATAATCCGGGTGGTGATAGACGTGGTGGATTTGCTGAACCCGACTCCACGCCTTCGGATCACCCGACGGAGCCGGAAACTGCCGGCACAACTCCGGCCGCCACTCGGCTTCATACCGGGCGTAGAACGCGCGAGAATCCATCGCTGCGAGCACGTACCCGCAAATGCCTCGGTCATCTTCGAGGATCCGCGCCAAATCCGCCTCGTAGGCCAGATAAGGCCCCACGAAAACCCGTCCCAACGCATCCGGGTCGTCTCGGTAAAACGGCTCACCATCCTGCCCGAAGTTGCCGGTCTTCAGGCAAACCGCGTAGGCACCTGCCGTGTCACCCGCTTGCGGTGGCCGCAATCGAAAGGGAGGAGGAATGCTCGGAGTCATACCGCCGATTCTGGTCCGGAATGAGTGGAGGTCCATTCCATCGAGCCGTCTGGCTGGGGTTTCAGGAAGGACTGAAGACGCACCACAAAACCACCGCGATACGTCTTCGGCCGGTGGAAGTCCGACCCGAACGGAATGCCTGCCCGCGCTGGATCAATCCGGTGGCTCCACCATCGGTCGATGAGATCCAGTTCCTCCCGCAATTCCCAGACCCGCCGGTGGAACGCGTGAAACAAGCCGCGATCCTTCAAATCGACCAAACGCGCACAAAAGTCCTTCAACCGAAGCATCCGGGCTCGAACGGCCAAAGACTCCCGGTCATCTGGACGCCGGGTCGACGACAAGCACCGGGCGACGGCCTGCGCCAATGCATCCGCTTCAGGCCCCTCCTGATAGGGCAAATAGAAGCAATCCGCGAAGGTCACCAAGTCGTCGAAATTCAAAGGAGATCCCACGGTGGCAAATCGCGGCCACCAAGTCCTCAACCCCTCCAGAAACGATTCTCGGGAATCCCAGTTTTTGTTGGTCGCGAGATAGGATCCGAACGATTGGATCGGCACGAAGTTCAGCGGAAACTCCGTATTGGGATTGACTAGGATTCCCCGCACAGCCTGCTTCAACTCCAAAGGCCTTCCGGCATACGGACCGCAGAAAAAACGGCGACCATCGTAGTCATTGGCGAAGAGATTGTCCCAGATGAGCGGAGGACGACGCAGGATCTCGGTCAAGCGAGCGATCGGTTCCACATCCAGCGTCTCGGAGATGATCTCCGGACCCGTCCAAAAGATGTCGATGTCGGGGTGAAGCCCTTGGCCGAGTATTTCCAAATACCCCTCGCCCCCGTGACACGCCGCAACCATCCGTCCGCAATAAGGCGTTGGACACACCAGAAAACGCCCCTGCGTCCGGGAGCGAGACCATGCATATACCTGATTGACCCAAGCGGCTTGAGCGGCGGCCAAAGAGCCCCAGCGGGCCTGATCTTCCGGGCGCATCGCATCTGGGATGTCATCGAGCAAGATGCAAAAGTCGCTCACGCCGGTGTCCAGCAACTGGGTCAGGCGGTCATTCATCGCTCTCAAATCCGCCGGACTGGAATAGGTGACATCCAGACCTGGGCTGCAGGCATAGATCAACCTCAGCCCGCGTCGCCGGCACCCCGCCACCGCCTCCCCTACTTCCTTCAACCCGGCTGCATCATACGGAGCCCGCCATATCGCCCGCTGATGCAAATCATCCTTCGGCCCATAGAAATAGGTATTCAACCCGGCCACTGCCATCCAATCCCAGAGTTGGCACCGTTCGGCAGGCGTCCATGGCGGGCCATAAAATCCCTCAATCACGCCGGACAAAAACTGGGATTCGGAAGAGTCAGTCATCAGGTCAGTGGGGCCTCAGGCCGATCAAGCGCTGGGGTCGCCAGACCGGTCAAGCTTGTCCCCCATGAATCCACACCTTCGTTCCCGCCATCAACTTTGAACCTGTCACTCTATTTAACCCAGTATCCCCAACCGACAGAATCCCCAACCCAATCCTTGAACCTGTCACTCTATTTGGGTGCACTTTGAACCTGTCACTCTATTTGAGTTAGGGGTTCATCGAATCCTTGATTGAAACGGTCGGGATTCTAAGTTCTCTCCCTGATGAAGCTGACCGTCCGCGGTGAATATGCCCTGCGCGCCCTGACCCACCTCGGGTTGCGGCATTCGGCCAAGGTCATCCAGATCTCCGCGATCTCGGCAGCCGAGAACATCCCCAAACGCTTCCTCGAACAAATCCTCAACGACCTCCGCACCGGGGGATTTGTGGAAAGCCGTCGTGGCGTCGCCGGCGGATACCGCTTGGCCAAACCGCCGGAAAAGATCGTCATCGCTGGGGTGATCCGGCACATCGAGGGAGCTCTGGCACCGATCGGGTGTGTTTCGGAGAACTACTACGAAAAGTGCAATTGCCCCGACGAAGCCCGGTGCGCACTACGCTCGATCATGAAGGAAGTCCGTGATTCCATCGCCCATCTTCTCGAAAAAACAACTCTCGCCGACCTTGTCACCCGGGCTGAAAAGCTCCGGGCCATTGACCTTGCGGATGCGGACTTCGTGATCTGAACTGCAACGAATCCGACGAATCCGACCCGTCCGAAGGTGACTCGAGCGGTGACGCATTCTGAGCGTCGTGCCTGCCAATCGCCACGCCTCTGCCGTGGCTCGACAGACCAATCTCGGCCCAAGGGATGAGAAACGGCCTTGTTTCCGCAGAATCTCCCACAATACCGGTATTCAATTCGTATCCAACGGCTCTCGGCTCGGCTTCTGCTTGGTTGCAGTTGGCAATTTCCTCAGTCATCGGAACACTCCCACCTCATGATCGAACGTTGGTTTCAACTGACCCACCACGGCACCACGATCCGCAAGGAGATCATCGCCGGCATCACCACCTTCGCCGCCATGGCCTACATTTTGGCGGTGAACCCGGCGATTCTCGGATTGAGCGGCATGGACAAGGGAGCCTTGATCACCGCCACCGCCCTGGCGTCGGCCATCATGACGCTCGCCATGGCCCTGGCCACCAACTACCCCATCGCGCTGGCTCCGGGCATGGGCTTGAATGCCTTCTTCACCTTCGGCATTTGCCTCGGCGCCAAGATCCCCTGGCAGGCGGCCCTCGGACTGGTGTTCTACGGAGGGGTGCTGTTCCTGATCCTCAGTCTCACTGGCATCCGTCAGCGCTTGTTGGAGGCCATTCCCCAGGAACTCAAACTGGCCATCACCTGCGGCATCGGACTTTTCATCGCCTTCATTGGCCTCAAGAACGGCGGGGTCATCGTGGACAATCCGGCCACGCTGGTCGGATTGGCCGCATTCAACCAGCCCAGCCCCCTGATGGTCATGGCGGGCGTCGTCGTGGCGGCAGCGTTGGTTTGGAGAAAGGTGCCCGGAGCCATCGTCCTGACCGTGATCGGTCTTACAATCCTGGGATTCTTCACCCAGACCTCCGACGGCAAGGGCGGCCTCGTTCCCATCACACGAATGCCCGAGGCTTGGATTTCCATGCCCGCCTCGCTGTCTCCAAGCTTCCTGAAATTGGACCTCGGTTATTTCTGGAGCCATTGGCGCCAATGCCTGCCGATCTTGCTCTCCCTGCTCTTCGTGGATCTTTTCGACAACATGGGAACGTTGATCGGCGTTTGCCATCGGGCCGGATTGCTCGATTCGAAGGGCCAGTTGCCGAAGATTGGTCGCGCCCTCATGGCTGACGCCTCGGCTGCCATGGTTGGCTCGGTCTTGGGAACCAGCACCGTGACCAGCTACATCGAATCGGCGGCCGGCGTCGAAGCCGGTGGCCGCACCGGCCTGAGCGCCATCACCACGGCTGGCTGTTTCCTCTTGGCCCTATTTCTATCGCCGCTCATCGCCATCATCCCTGAGGTGGCCACGGCTCCGGTCTTGGTCTTGGTGGGCATCTTCATGATGCAGAGCATCGCCGAGTTGGACCTCAAAGACTTCTCCAAGGCGGTACCGGCGGTGATCACCATGATCGCCATGCCCCTGACCTTCAGCATCGCCGAAGGCATCGCTCTCGGATTTGTGGCCTACATCGGCTTCAGCCTCTTGACCGGACGCGCCCGCACCGTGACCCCGCTCGCCCACCTGCTGGGGCTGCTCTTCTTGGCCCACCTGATTTTCCGATGAACCGGATTTGGATCCTCTTGCTCTGTTTTGGATGCGGTTGCGCATCGACCGCGTTCAAATCAGTTCGTGGCCAACGTCCCGGTCCCTTCATCGCGGTGATGGCGGCCTACCCTCCGGAGATCGAGGCCAACGAATCCGTCCTGACCGAGGGCGCAACGCGTGTCGCCACCTGGCGGATTGACGGAATCGTCTTCCAACAGGTGCGCTTCGAAGGCCATGACCTCCTGCTCTTTCCCAGCGGCGTGAGCATGGTCAACGCCGCGATGAACACGCAGAAAGCCCTCGATCGCTTCCGCATCAGTCATGTGTTCTTCGCCGGGATCGCAGGCGGCATCAACCCGGATCGCCACATCGGCGACGTGGTCATCCCAGAACGCTGGTATCACCACAGCGAAGCGGCCTACCTCAATCCGCGCCCGAATGGTGACGGCTACGTCCTGCCGGATTATTTCAAACCCAAGCACGAAAATTTCGGCTTCCTCTTCCCGGACTCGGTGGAGGTCATCCGAGAAGGCATGGACAAACCCGTTTCAATGGAGGCCTTCGAAGCCGATCCCCAACTCCTGGCCATTGCCCGAAACGCCGTACCTCACGCGCCACCGCTGCAACTCGGTGCCCGAACGGCCCAGGTTTCAGTCGGGGGCCACGGGATCTCCGGACCCGTCTTCCTCGACAACCGCGAATACCGCCGATGGGCCTTTCGGGTCTGGAAGGCTGACTGCCTCGACATGGAATCAACAGCCATCGCCCAGGTTTGTTGGGCCAATCGAACCCCCTTCCTCATTGTGCGAAGCCTCAGCGACTTGGCTGGCGGTCAGGAAGGGATCAATGACGCCGACCGCACCGAACGTCCCGTTTCCCGCCATGCCTCTCTGGTGCTTCGGGAAATCCTGCGAAGACTCCCGCCTTCGCGCTAAACCTCGCATTGGTAACAACTCTCACCGAAAGCCGGGCCTCATGTCGGATTCCGATCGAGGCAAGACTCTGATTGCCAATGGGAGGTGAGACAATTGAGCCATTTCAACTGAGTCACACTGTCACAATGACACACCACAAATGCGACTCTGGTGACGAAATCAGCCCTTTTGCCCTGAAAGCATCTGTCAATTGGAGGCTTTTTTGGGCTTTTTTTGCGGTTTTCGTAATTTTCAGGCCCTGAGCCATATCGGCATCGACCTTGCAGATACCGGATCAAAACAGCGGCAGAAAAACGGAAACCGACTATGGCAAAAGTTCTTGGAATCGATCTTGGCACAACCAACTCCTGCATGGCCGTCATGGAAGGCGGAGAGCCCTTGGTGCTGGAGAACTCGGAAGGCAAGCGTACTACCCCTTCCGTCGTCGCCTTCGCCAAGAATGGTGAACGCCTCGTCGGCGAAGCGGCCAAGCGCCAGGCCGTCACCAACCCGCGCAACACGATCTATTCGGTCAAGCGCTTCATCGGACGCAAGTTCGACGAGGTCCAAGAAGAGCTGAAGCGAGTCCCCTACAAGGTGGTTCGCGCCTCCAATGGTGATGCCCACATCGAGGTCGATGTCGAGGGCAAGCCCAAGGCGTTCAGCCCGCCTGAGATCAGCGCGATGATCCTGGCCAAGCTCAAGGCCGACGCTGAAGTGCGGCTCGGCGAAACCATCACCCAGGCAGTCATCACTGTTCCCGCCTACTTCAATGACACCCAGCGTCAAGCCACCAAGGATGCCGGCAAGATCGCCGGTCTCGAGGTGCTGCGCATCATCAACGAACCCACCGCCGCGTCGCTGGCCTACGGCCTCGACAAGAAAAAGGACGAAAAGATCGCGGTGTACGACCTCGGCGGCGGCACCTTCGACATCTCCGTTCTCGAGATCGGTGACGGCGTCTTCGAAGTAAAGGCCACCAATGGCGATACCCACCTGGGCGGCGACGACTGGGACAACGCCATCATCGACTGGATTCTCGCCGAGTTCCAAAAGGACCAAGGTCTCGACCTCCGCAAGCAAGCCGATGCTCTCCAGCGCATCAAGGAAGAGGCGGAAAAGGCCAAAATCGCCCTCTCTTCATCGCAGCAGTACGAGATCAACCTGCCCTTCATCACCGCTGACGCCTCGGGCCCCAAACACATCGCGCTCAAGTTGTCCCGCGCCAAGATGGAACAACTTTGCGACTCCCTCTTCGAGCGCACCATCACCCCAACCAAGGCCTGTTTGCGCGACGCCGGCATTTCGGCCGAAAAGATCGACGAACTGGTTCTGGTCGGCGGCATGACCCGCATGCCCCGTGTGGTCGAGACGGCCCGAGGCCTGGTCAGCAAGCCGCCCCATCAGGGCGTCAACCCCGATGAGGTCGTCGCCATCGGCGCGGGCATCCAGGGCGGTGTTCTCAAGGGCGAGGTCAAGGGCGTGCTGCTGCTGGATGTCACCCCGCTGTCCCTCGGCATCGAGACATTGGGTGGCGTGTTCACCAAGCTCATCGACCGCAACACCACCATCCCGAGCCGCAAATCCGAAATCTTCTCGACGGCCAGCGACAACCAACCGGGCGTGGAAATCCACGTGCTGCAGGGTGAGCGCCAATTCTCCCGCGACAACAAGTCGCTCGGGAAGTTCCAGTTGGCCGACATCCCGCCGGCCGCCCGCGGCGTACCCCAGATCGAGGTCACCTTCGACATCGATGCCAACGGAATCCTGAATGTCAGCGCCAAAGACCTCGGCACCGGCAAGAGCCAGAACATCGTCATCACCGCCTCCAGCGGCCTCTCCAAAGACGAGGTCGAGAAGATGCGTCGCGATGCCGAGTCCCACGCCGAAGAAGACAAGACCCGACGTGAAGAAGTCGAGTTGCGCAACGAGGCCGACAACGCCGTGTACCGCTCCGAGAAATTCGTGAAGGACAACGGCGACAAGCTCGGGGCCGCCAAGTCGGGCATCGAGTCATCGGTGGCTGCCGTCAAAGACAGTCTCAAAGGCAGCGACTCGGCCGCCATCCGCTCGGCCCTCGACAAGCTCAACGAAGCCCTCCAGACGGCCAGCGCAGGCATGTACCAAAAAGAACCGGGCGCCGCGGGAGCCGAGCAGGCTTCCGGCGGTGGCGACACCAAATCCGGCTCGTCCAAATCCGACGATCAGGGCCCCATCATCGATGCCGAGGTGGTGGACGAGAAGAAGAAGGCCTGATTACATCACCAACCCTTTTGCCCACCCGCGCAAGCGGCGGGCTTCATCCGCAACACACAACAAAACACTAGTAACCATCATATGGCACTGAACGTTAAACCCCTGGGCGATCGCGTCCTCGTGGAAATCGGCGAGGAGAAGGAAGTCAAAAAGGGAGGCATCATCATCCCTGACTCCGCCAAGGAAAAGCCCTCCGAGGGCGTCGTGAAGGCGCTCGGAACCGGCAAGACCGGTGACGACGGCAAGAAGCAGGCCTTCGAGGTCAAGGTCGGCGACCGCGTGCTGGTCTCCAAGTACGGCGGCACCGAGGTCAAGATCGACGGCAAGGAATACAAGATCTTCAGCTCCGACGACCTGATCGCAGTTGTCGGCTAATTCCCATCTGGTTAACACCCACTGGGCCAATCCCCACTCACAACTAAAAAATCCACAACACACCTTAGAACATGGCAGCAAAACAACTTCTGTTCGACGAAGCAGCCCGTCAGGAGATCCTGAAGGGCGTCGAGATCCTGGCCAAGGCGGTCAAGGCGACCCTCGGTCCCAAGGGCCGCAACGTGGTCATCGACAAAAAGTTCGGTTCCCCGACGATCACCAAGGACGGCGTGACCGTCGCCAAGGAGATCGAGCTCTCGAATCCCTACCAGAACATCGGTGCTCAGCTGGTCCGCGAGGTCGCCAGCAAGACCAGCGACATCGCTGGTGACGGCACCACCACCGCCCCTGTGCTGGCCGAGGCCATCTACCGCGAGGGCCTCAAGCACGTGACCGCCGGCGCGAATCCGGTGTCGCTGCAGCGCGGCATCCAGAAGGCCGTCGAAGCCGCTGCCGAGCAGCTGGCCAAGATCGCCAAGAAGGTGAAGGACAAGGAGGAGATCAAGCAGGTCGCCACCGTTTCCGCCAACTGGGACACCGCCATCGGCGACATCATCGCCGAGGCCATGGACAAAGTCGGCAAGGACGGCACCATCACCGTTGAGGAGGCCAAGTCCATCGAGACCACCCTCGACGTCGTCGAGGGCATGCAGTTCGACAAGGGCTACCTCTCCCCCTACTTCGTCACCAACGCCGAGACCCTCGAAGTCAAGCAGGACGACGCCTACATCCTTCTCTACGAGAAGAAGATCAGCTCCCTCAAAGACTTGCTCCCGATTCTCGAGAAGGTCGCCAAGACCGGCAAGCCGTTGCTCATCATCTCCGAAGAGGTCGAAGGCGAAGCCCTCGCGACCCTCGTGGTGAACAAGCTCCGTGGCACCATCAACGTCTGCGCCGTCAAGGCTCCGGGCTTCGGTGACCGCCGCAAGGCCATGCTCGAAGACATCGCCATCCTCACCGGTGGACGCCTCATCACCGAAGACCTCGGAATCAAGCTCGACAGCCTCGAGCTGGCCGACCTGGGCCGCGCCAAGAGCGT
>JACCDP010313650.1_pt1 | contig 36902 bp, 42 predicted proteins | sample 7445841 | NCBI WGS metagenome assembly JACCDP01 (sample SAMN15323441, study PRJNA562643) | freshwater metagenome | isolation source: river surface water | place: USA:Blue River Watershed | collected 2017-08-17 | reverse complement strand
GTAGTGTTACCTTCATCTGGATGTCCTGACCAAACTACCTCTTGGGTTGCCTCCAGCCAGTCTGGTATCAGAGATAGATGCTCCTGATCTTCTAAAATTAAATGACTCTTTAAATATATTGAATTAAACCTGGATTCTTGAATTCTAGATTGATTCGCTAATCGGCCCCAGTCTGAATAGTTTAAAATTGCCGAATTTCGCCTCATTAGATAGCAAGTTATTTAGATTTTTTACGAGTAATCCTTCTTTTACTTACTTTCTCTTTACAATTACATTCGTCTTCACATTTACAGTCGGGAGAGGCGGATTCAATTAAAAAACGAGTAAAACTAGAGTGACATAATCCCTCATTAGTTTCTCCCATTTCTACCATTCCAATTCCCATGTTATTGTATAAATCAGGATAATCATATGGATTCTTTCCAACCTCTTGTTTATAAACCAGGTCTCCTCCCATGGCTTTATATGTCGGGTTGAACACTTGATTTTTAAATGTATCGTCCCGAGTTACAGTTCTTTGATATCCCAATAGTCTAGGTTCTTTATTTATGAATTTACCCCTCTTGTCCTTTAGTGCCAAGGCAGAACCTGGACCGCCAAACCCCGGTTTTTTAAGATTCATATAATCATCAAAATTATGAACGTCTCTTCGGTGAACATTAAAAATTTCCATTTTCTTAAGATTATTTAAACTGGAATTTGACCCACTCTGGTTTCTCTCCAAGTATCTGAAGTGAACCCGGCAGTAATCTGATAGATTCCAGCTCCAGTATAGTCAAGCGACATCGCGGTTAATTCTTTATCTAGGAACATATTTATAAATTTAAATTCTCTAAATATATCTCCGGCCTTATTAAAAATAACTAATTTTGCGTCTCCAACATAGTCTCTCTTTAGTCCCTGTCTTCCAGTTAATGGATCATAGATAAGATCTGCCCATGCTCTTAGGGAATTATAGACATACATATTATTCTCATTATCTAAGTTCACCTCAAATGTACACGATAACTTAGCCAGAGTCTCATTCGGAGTCGCAGCTGCATAGGCTCTTTTAGAGAATTTATAATACTGAGTAACTGATGCCGCTGTCATCTGTTCAGGTAGACCGGTTACTTTTAAAATATGCTCAATTAATAGTGGGGCCTTTGCGTCCCCTGCGATTGCTGCTGGAGGGTTTATGATAAATTCAAATTGATTTTGAAAAATAGGTTCATAACTATTCCTAGAAGCCTCAGAATTATCCCAATGTGGAAGTCCTGCCATTTTAATTAGATTATTTTAGTTTATTTATTCCGATAGAATTAATACTTTTCAAAACGTTGCATTACAGCGTGTTCCTTTCATCTGAAAATATAGACTCAATATCCCTATTTGCCGAGTGATATAGATTATTGGATCTGCTAGTGAATGTTTCAACGTTCACCCTCTCTCCAGTTAGTCTGATATTAATAGAAGGCACGATCGTTTGAAAAATAATATCCCATCTATTTTCTATAGGATCATACTCCTGGGCAGAAGATAATTTAATTTCCGATTCGTTATTAATTCTCAGGTCTATGCCGTTTCCTGAAACCGTCAGATTAAATCTTCCCCATGGATTATATTGAGCTCCGTCTACTATGTCGGCCATGCCAGTTGAAAGCTTTAAAACAACTCCTGGGCTACCTGCGTCTATTCCTGAGGTTGATATCTCTCTCAGTACTATATTATCAGTAACTAGTTTAACTTTAAAAGAGGTGTTATCGAAATATTTATAAGTAATTTCTGCCTCCTTCTCAGGATTTGCCTCGACTTCTACTGAATATTGAGGAGAGATTTGCCTCTTTATAAATTTAGACGCCATATCAAACTTTCTCTTGAGAATATTGATCTCAGAGAGAACATAATAAACAGAAGTAGCCTTTCCGGATTTATAATTTAAATCCGGAAAGATTTCCAATTCGTGTAATTTAGTATTGATTTTGTTTTGATCGAATACCGTCCTTCCGTTTACGATCTGCCATTCAATATCATGAGATAGTTTAGCCTGAAAAATTACTCCTCCGTCTCTTGCTGCGGCATCATCATTTCGGGCCTCGTTTAATCTATACATGATAAACTAGTCCTTTTTTTGATTATCTAAGCTATCTCTAGTTCTTTTGTAGTTTTTCCAAAGTTCGTTATAGATGTCGCAAGAGGCCCCTAAGAAGTTGATAATTCCAACATACTTTTTCTTCTGGTCTCCTTCCATTCTAGCCACTCTTGATCCGATCTTCTTAGCGTCATTAACGGTTAGTTCCTCTTGCGGCTTCTTACCTACTAATTTTTTAAGATCTCCCTTTTTTTCAAGCAGGGCAAACTGACTAAACTTAGTTATAGCTCTCATTTGAGTCTTTTATTTTTTACGGCTACCCATAGAGGCGCTCTTCTTCTTAACATTAGCTAAGTGCTGCTTGGTGTATTTATCAAGATGAGCAGTTCCTTTACCGCTAATTGGACCGGTTACCATTCCTTGATTGATTCCTGAACCAGATTTTGCGTCTCTGTTTGCAACATTTCCTTTGCCACTGTATCCGCTAGCCGCACCTTTAAATACTGACATAAACTGATTATAGTTCATTACAGGGTTTTTCATTATATCCAGATTTTTTTATTATTTATCTTAAACTCTTTAGATTTTTTTTAGTAAAATTAGATTAAATTAAAAATCATGCAAATATATCAATGTCTACCTAGTTCTTATGTTAAAATACTGAAACAGACTTGCCCTGAGCCGTATTCTAGATATAAAAGAGGAGATCAAATTGATCTGGAGGCAATGATAGCTCAAATAGAATGGGAATCGGGCATCAGGGAAAATACGCAAGTTGATTCTGCTCCAGGTACTCCGGCGGTATTTGAAGACGATATTATTTTTTATGAGTATACTGACGGCATATATGCACTCGGTTATAAGATAGACCCGAATACCATGCAATTACTTGAGGCGATTAAAATATCAAGAGATACCCAAGTAGAATTTTTAGACATAAATAATTAAGATGCCAGAATTAGCAGAAATTAGAATTATGGCAGATTACATAAATTCTGCCTGTTCTCAAGCTGACTTTACGGGTATTTCTTTTTCTCCAAGCGCAATGGATAGAAAATTAGGAATTGTTCAACCGCCTGATCTGCAAATTTTTAAGATCGAAGCAGACGCTAGAGGCAAAGAACTGATGCTAAATATTATGCAAGGAGGTTCCATATTCATGAAAATTAGCTTTTCAATGGGCATGTCTGGATATTGGAAGTTGGTCAAATCAAAAGATTCTATTCCTAAACATACGCACCTGAAGTTTAATTCTGTCGACGGATCATCTCTATGTCTAGTTGATGTTAGAAGATTTGCTAAATGGAGACCATGTAAAGACTGGTCGGATAACAGAGGACCGGATCCAACTGTAGAATACGATAAATTTATTGAAAATATTCTAAAAAATAAAAGCAGAAGGGTATTCAATCGACCTATTTGTGAAATATTAATGAATCAAAAGTATTTTAACGGCATTGGAAACTATCTCCGAGCTGAAATACTCTATAGGGCAAAAATAGATCCCTGGACTCCAGCTAATTCTGCCGTAGATAATGAGGAAATGCTTCAACTGTGTAGAAGGATTCCATTGGAGGCGTATTCGATAGGCGGAGGATCAATCAAAGACTGGAAAAACCCATATGGTGATCAAAAAATTAGCATTGATGAATGGATGCAATGTTATGGTAAGATGTCAAGCGTAGTAGATGGAACAGGCCGGACTCTATGGTTCGACAATAAATTTAAAAAGGAATGATCTTAATAAAAATTAAAGAAATCATTGCGAGATGGTGGAGGTCTCACATAATAGATAGGTGTCCACCTGAATTAGAAGACGAAGAATTTTCAGATAAAAATAGAAATTAATGACAGAGAGAGAATTACAAATACTTGGGTTTAAGATTAACTATTCAAGCGGTGATCAATATTGGCAAAATTATCACTATTACACCTATAAAATAGCAAACGGTCTGTCTTTGATCTCTAATGCGAGCGACGCGGTAAAGGAGAATGAGCCCTGGTATGTTGAAATATTTAATGTTGATCCTGAAATTAGATTCAATGATTTTGGAGAAGTTCAAGCCTTAATCAATCATCTAGAGTCTAGATTAATTAAACCTTTTGTTTAAAATTAGTATAATATTTTAAAGATTGCACCCGTAGCTCAGCTGGATAGAGCAACTGCCTTCTAAGCAGTAGGTCTTTGGTTCGAATCCAAACGGGTGTACAAAAAACGCTTAATAGGACAATGTACAAGTCTAGAGCAGGGAGCGGGTCCTGCATATAGTCAGGTGGCGTAATTTGGCAGAGCGTGTCTGTAAGGTATAAACCTAAACAATGGAAATTGGCAGATGTACAGGTTCGAATCCTGTCCTGACTACGCAAAAAACACGGAACAGAGTTTCCTTACCTCTTCGGAGATGGGTTTTAGAAGTTTCACATAGGTCCTATAGCTCAGCAGGTTAGAGCAACTGACTCATAATCAGTAGGTCCCTGGTTCGAACCCAGGTGGGACCACACAATTTAAAAAGTAGATATTGAAAAAAATAGAACTTAAGTACAGTCCCAGGCCTCAGCAAATTGAAATCCTGGATTTTGTTAAGGATTCTATTATATCTCAAGATAAGAAATTTACAATCATAGATGCTCCAACCGGAGTTGGAAAATCATACGCAGCGGTCATGATCTCTGAATGGTACCAGAGAGAAATTAAAAGTGATGCTAAGATAACAATATTAACCAATAGTAAAATTTTACAAGATCAATATATTAAAGATTTTGATTTTATATCTTCTCTAAAAGGCAGTACTTCTTATTGGTGTAGAAATAATATGATGCCATGCGGTGAATCTAAAATATATAACAGAGCAAAGGAGGGTTCCAAAGGATGCCAAAACTGTCCTCACTCAATCTCTCAATCCTCATTTGTAAACAATAGGGTTAGCATAACAAACTTCCATCTCATTACCGCATATTCCATGTACAGCCCTGATATTTTACAAGATAGGGGTGCTAGCCTATTAATAATAGATGAGGCACATGAATTTGAAGAGACTTTTTGTAACTTTATATCATCGACCTTTTCCAAGAGATCTCTTACCATGTTGGATATTTGGAAGGAGAGCATGTCTGAGGATCTAGAGCAGATTTCAAACATTAGACAATTATCCGACTACGTCAGCCGGATCATTATTCCAATTCTTGCTAGAAAAATAGATGAATTATTAGAAGACGCTAAATCGGCTCGATCCAAGTCTAAAAAATCAGAACTTGTTAAAAAAGCAGATCATTGTGATAAATCAATGTGCAAATTTCATAGATTTATTAAAGATGAAGAAAATTATAAAACAAATTGGATTTTTGAAAAAGAACTAGACAGCGAGGGAATAGTTAAAATACTAGTAGAGCCAATCTGGGCAAATCAATACCTGAAAGATCTTTTCTGGAAGCAATACGACCACGTAATTTTAATGTCAGGTACCATAATTAGCCCTAAAATGATGGCATTTTTAATGGGCCTACAAGAGTCGGATTATGGATATATTTCACTACCATGTCCATTTTTAGAAGAGAAGAGACCTATAATCTATCTGAAATTCGGTAAAATGTCTTATTATGATAAGTCTGAGACCTTTAAAAGATCCGTTCCAATAATTAAAAAAATACTTGAAAAAAACTCCAATCATAAGGGAATAATTCACTCTGGGAATTATGAATTCAACACTTGGATTGCTAAATCAATAAAGGATAAAAGACTATTAATCCACGATTCATCCACCAGAGAAAAACTTTTAAATCATCATCTCGAGTCTAAGCTTGAAACTGTTCTAGTTTCCCCTTCTATGATAAATGGCATAGATCTTAAAGATGAACTTTCTCGTTTTCAGATAATATTAAAGGTCCCATTTCCAAATCTTAGAAGTACTAAAATTAAGAAGAGACTAGAGACCAACCCCGACTGGTATAATTGGAAGGCCTTAATTGATATAATGCAAGCGTACGGAAGATCTATTCGTAATGATGATGACTGGGCAGAAACCTATATTCTAGACGAATGTTTCGATCAATTATTAAACACAGGAATTCCTAAATATTTTAAGTCAGCTCTTAAAATAAAAAATTTAAATAGGAGTTAATTTGATCCACTGTGAAATTTATTGAAGACCCTATAATCAGTTCAATTGCTATTCTATTTTCTCAAATATGTTTTGTCTATTTGAGAACTTTGAATGTCATATACACTTCCCAAAAGAAAATGATAAAATCAATAGTCACCGGCAATGGATTATCGCTCTCTTGGCTCTTTTCAGTGGTACTAGGGACCCAATCAATTATGCACGGAGAAGTTTTACCCATCATTGCTTTCCTAATCGGTGGAACAATAGGTACCTACCTAGGAATTAAGAATGAAAAGGGTTAAAACAAAAAACTTTTATCGGGAAATAGAGTAATAAACCATAAACAAATAGAGGGACATGGCTAAAAAAGAAATAGAGAACAAATATCAAAAACTAACCGACGTAGAACATGTCCTATTGAGGCCTTCAATGTATGTGGGCTCAGTCTCAACACATACTGGAGAACAGCATCTATATGACGGTAACGAGATAACAATCGAAGAGATCAACTATAATCCCGGATTCATCAAATTATTTGACGAGATACTTTCAAATTCTATAGACGAACATCGAAGGAATCCTAAATTAAATCAGATCAAGGTTACCTTTGATCTCGATTCTAATCAGATTACTATTTGGGACAATGGTGGAATTCCAGTAGAAAAGCATCCTATTCATAAAGAGTGGATACCTGAGATGATTTTTTCTAATTTAAAAGCAGGATCTAATTTTGATGATACTGAGCAGAGAAATGTTGCTGGCACTAACGGAGTAGGATCTACTCTAACCAACATCTTTAGTAAAAGATTTTCAATTAGAACATGTGACGGTAAGAATAAATTTGAACAGGTTTATTCTAATAATATGAACACTCGAACTGTAGCTAAGATCTCTAAGTCTGAAACTGGATTTACTGAAATTAGCTATGAGGCAGATCTAGATCGATTTAAAATGAAAAAAATAGATCTGAATACCTATAAAATATTATTTAAGAGATGCCTAGATGCAGCTGCCTGCAACACTAAAATAGTAATAAAGGTAATAACAATATTAGATCAAAAGAAGACTCAGCATGTTCTAAAATTTAGAACATTTGAAGACTATATAAAGTTATACGCCAATGGAGAATATTTTTACGAAGAAGGAAGAGACTGGAGGATCGGATTCGCGTCTTCAGATAAAGGATTTAACAATGTCAGCTTTGTAAATTCTGTTCATACCAAAGACGGAGGAACCCATGTCGAATATATCACAAATCAACTTATTAATTATCTTAGAGAATATATTAAAAAGAAACATAAAGTAGATGTTCGCCCAAATGATATTAGAAATCATCTCTTTGTTTTTATCGACTGCACTATAATTAACCCTTCCTTTAGCTCTCAAACCAAGGAAAAATTAATCACGGAGACCCGGTCCTTTGGAACACATCACGAGCTATCTGAGAAGATAGCTAAATTGATATTTAAATCTGAGATAATCCAATCGGTCTTAGATTGGATTGATCGAAAAAATAAAGCAGAAGAGAGAGCAGAACTTAGAAAACTAAATAAATCTCTAGAAAAGGGTAGAATTGAAAAATTGATCGACGCCCAATCTAAATCAGACAGACATAAATGTATACTTGGAATATACGAAGGAATGTCTGCTCTTTCTGCCGTTAGAAAATTTAGAGATACTCAAATCATAGGAGCATATCCACTAAAGGGTAAATTCATAAACGTTCATGAATTGCCAAATTCTAAAGTAATAAAAAACACTGAGGTCGTTGGATTAATGGGAGCAATTGGACTTAAATTGGGAGAAGAACCCAAAGATCTCAGGTATGGAAAGGTATACATATACACCGACGCCGATCCAGATGGCAATTCAATCGCAGCTCAATTGATAAACTTTTTTGCTAAATACTGGCCAGAGCTGTTTGAAATGGGAATAATCTACAAAGTCATGACCCCACTCGTAGTGGTAAAAAAAGGAAATCAAGTTCAGAACTTTTATACCAATCGAGAATTCGAAGACTGGATGAATAAAAAGTCAGTTAATCCATCCAGTTGGAATATAGAGTATAAAAAGGGACTTGCCGCCCTAGAAGACGAAGAATACGAAGAAATAATTAAAAATCCCTATGTGGTAAAATTAAAAATAGATAAAGGATCCGAGTCTTCTCTTGAGGCATGGTTCGGAGCGGATTCTCAACCTAGAAAAGAAAAACTATTAGAAATTGAAACCTTATAGCCATGAAAGTTAAACAAAGAGTCAGTCATCAGGATGGAACCGTCACTGAGTCTGAAATAATTTTTCAACTAAATCATTCATCTACTGATCCTTGTTGGACTCTAGTTGAAAAATCCGGAGAGCCTTTTGCCATTAGAATACTTAAATCCGGCTGGAAGGATCATAGTGAGACTATGTATCACGTGTTAACTGAATGGGGAGCCTATGAGGAAACCACGTATTCTCATTTAAGCGAATCTCAACTACTTGATAGGTATCCAGACTTTAATAAAGTTTTAAAATCAACTGACTTAGTATTATCCTCACTAGACATTATAAACTGTCCTAATGATTTGGAACTAGGTAAAAAGATAAGAAAGCTCTTAATAAAAGATGAAGGTAATAATCGCAGGAGGTAGAAATTTTGTAGACTATGATCTTTTAAAGTCTACTTGTGATTATATGTTGTCTAAAATCAGCAATGTTGAGATCGTGAGCGGCTGTAGTAGGGGAGCAGATCTTCTCGGAGAAAAGTATGCGGAAGAGGCAGGTTTTTCCATTAAAAAGTTTCCAGCCGACTGGGAGAAATACGGCAAAGGGGCCGGATACAAGAGAAACTCTGAAATGGCATCATATGCGGACTGTTTAATCGCGTTCTGGGACGGTGATAGCCGTGGAACTCGCCATATGATAAACACGGCAAAAAAACGCGGCCTACAGATAAAAATAGTGAAATATGAAGAAGTTTACAATAAAGATTAACTGGCTGAGCGGAGAGGAGGAAATCATTGAGATTCGAACTCAAGATATTGAGTGGTCAATGGATCAATATTCTAGAAATAGAAAACCATTCTCTTGGAAAATTGTAAAAGTAGAAGATTTATAAAAAAATAACATGAAAGCTTTTAAATTATTAATTGGAATCCTGATTTCTTTTTCCTCCTTTTCTCAAACGAATGGATATCTAAAATTAAGCGATGTATCAATGGTTACTCTCGATCGAGACACTCTCTTTTTAAAAGACGATGATCTTGGAAGAAGAATACTCTCAACATGGGACATGGCTCACATTTCTAACACTGATCGACCTACTATTATTCTAGTCTCGGAATTTCCTTCCTATCCTAGTGTTGCAGTAAGTTCAAAAAGATCTAAAAGAAAAAACAAATAGACTCCCAACCAGCATCAACTATGAAGGTTTCAACAATAACCGAATATCTAGACCAGGACTATAGAGAATACGCAAAGTATGTTATTGAAAACAGAGCAATTCCATCTGTTATAGATGGGTTAAAGCCAACTCAGAGAAAGGTAATATACGTAGCTGATAAAATCTGGAAAAACGGATCTGAGAAGCCATATAAAGTATTTCAATTAACTGGAAGAATTGCAGCAGATGCTCACTATCATCACGGAGACTCCAGCTTAAATTCTGCAATTATTGGAATGGCTCAAAAATTCAAAAATTCAATGCCCCTTCTTGAGGAGATAGGCCAGTTCGGCTCTCTAAGATCCCCTGAGGCAGGTGCCCCTAGATATGTATCAACTCGATTGCATCCAAACTTTAGATTATTATACAAGGACTTTGAATTACTTAGCCCTAGAATGGAAGAGGGATCACAGATTGAACCCGAGTATTTTTTACCAATATTGCCTACTGTCCTACTTAATGGATCATCAGGTATTGCCGTAGGATTTGCTACTAATATTCTTAATAGAAATCCATTAGATCTAATTGATTGTTGTCTTAAAGAATTAACCGGTAAAAAATACGAGGATCCCGTTCCTTGGATAAACGGTTTTAATGGAACCTGTGAAAGGTCACCGGATTCTCAAAATTCTTGGACATTTAGAGGAAGATTTGAGGTTAAAAATACAACTACTCTTGAAATTAAGGAACTTCCTCCATCTACTACCTATGAAAAATACGATAATCACCTAAATAGATTAGAGGACGAGAGACAAATAGTCTCATACGATAATAATTGTAAATCAAATATTAACTATGTATTAAAGCTCAACAGGTCTTCTCTATCTGATCTTCAGCACAAAAATAAGTTGGAATCTTTTCTAAAGATGGAAGAGAGAGAAACTGAAAATTTCACAGTACTCGATGAATTTGGAAAATTAAAAATATTTAACAGCGCCACTGAGATAATTAAATATTTTGTAGATTTTAGACTGGGATTCTATCAAAAAAGAAAAGACTATTTAATTAAAAAGATTACCGATGAATTGTTGGTTCTCTCTAATCGAGCAAGATTTATCAAATTAATAATCGAAGGCAAGCTTAAAATTAATAACGTTCCTCGAGCACAAGTAGTCTCTGAATTAGAGTCTTTAAAGTTTGATAAAGTGAATGATTCTTACACCTACTTACTCTCTATGCCAATTCATACCTTAACCCGAGAAAAGTACGAAGAACTACTACAGGACCAAGATAAGAAGAAGAAAGAGCTGGATCTTATAAGATCATCCGAACCCAGAGACATGTATAAAGAAGACTTAAAAGAATTAAAGAAGGCAATCTCAATTTAATTCCTTTAAATTTTTTAGTATAATAAAAACATGGAACACAGAGTAAAGTTCAAAAAAGAAGAGATAATCGGAATGATTATAGTTTGCGACAGCTACATTAAAAGCGTAGAAAAGCAAGAAAATTCTTCAGAGCTTGAAACCGTTAAATCTATACTCTACTCGTGTAAGAGTAAACTTCAAACGGCTGAATCCAATTTTAAAAAACGTAAACTTTTTAATTTAATATAAACATGAAAAATCAAAAAATGAGCCAAGATCATTTTAAATCTATGATGGATTCCCTAGATTCTAAGGAGGCCAAATTAATGCAACAAATAGAAGAGATTAGGGAGATTAAAAACGCCGCTTCAATTCTAATTAAGCATAACTACATCACGCCTTTGATGGAAATTAAAGAGGTTTTCCAAACCAGAAAGGCCAGAGTATCTTCAGATATCAATCAATCTGGTAAAGACACTATCAATCAGGCTCAGATGACCAAGAAGAGAATCATTAAACATTTAAAATCTAAAGGTTCTTCTAATTTTTCAGATATTCAAGGGTCAATTTTAAAGATGAATAATTCTCCCTACGCTAAAAATACCATCAGACAATATCTTTATGAATTAAAGAAAACCAGAAAGGTAAAGTTTGATCGCTCAAACCGATCATATTCGATATAAGCTGCCAAGTTAGATTGAATAGAAAGAGGGAGGGAAGAAATTCTCTCCCTTTATTTTTTTATTATGGAATCTAAAAATAAAATCTTGCCGTTCACCTTTAATAACTTATCGTATCTGGATCTCATCATCTCGATATATTTTACTGGAGTCAATGAATCCCATATATCTATGAAAATAAAATCAAATCTTTCATCGGTCCGAAACCTCCAGGCATCTTCTTGAATGATATTCCAAGCAGGATCCAATAGTTCTCGGTATCGATCAATTATTTCTACACTGTTCTCTATAATAGAGGTTTTAATAACTCTTCTGGATTGATTTCTGGGAACCCAGGCAGACCCCATTCCGACATATAAAACAGATCCATAAAAAAGGTCCATTGGGATCTTCTCGTATATCTTGGCTACTTCAGAATCTTTACTGTATCTATCCATCTCAATATAAATTTTAAATAAAAAAAGGGAACCAATTGGTTCCCTTTATCTTTTCCTAATCTAATAAAGATTAAGGAGTGTTTGAAGGTGCAACACCACCAGTAAGAACTGCTAGGTCTCCAGTTACCTCCATATTGATATATTGAGTTTCTGGGTGCCATCCAGCTTCCGTGATAGCGTAACGAGATTTCATACCGATTTTTGGTGAGAAAGTACCTTCAGCAATAGTCTGAAGACTTTCAGCCATGATGTAAGGCATGAATTTAACTCCAGGCTCTTCATCAGCACCTTTACGACCGATACAAATTCTAGTATCACCGAATCTTAAGTTAGGATCTACATAAACTTGTACTCCGTAAACTTTACCAGCTGGGTATAAGTTACCTGCAACTCCAGCCATATCAGTTGGAACCTGAGCAATTGAATAACCAGCAACGTCAGCCAATGCAGAAGCAACTCGACCGTTGGTTACCATAAAGGTACCAGCACCGAATCGACCTCTGTGGTAGATCAAGTTAGATAATTCAAGAATCTTGGTTACCAATCTTCTTTGTAATGTAGAAACGTTTTCGAATCCACCAGTACCTGCAGTAAGATCAAGAGTTGTGATTCCAGATCCTTCAACCAAGTTAACTGTTGTGTTATGAGTATCTGCCAATTGGAAGATACGATCAACTAATCTCTTGTTGATTGTTTGAGCAAGATCGTTAACTGCTACGTTTTCCAACATAGAAATTACGTCATAGTTCCAAACTCTGTTCAAGTCTTGGATTTGCTCAACTGTTGCAGAGATAGCAACTTGATCAGTCTCAGCCTCGATGAATTTAGTAAACATTCTAAGACCCATTTGACGGAATCTTGTGTTTTCACCATCTTCTCTTCGCATTGATCCAGGTACATCTCCTGTTCCAGGAAGGTAAGGACCATTGAAAGTAGCTCCAGCATAAGCAGCATCAGATGTTCCAGTGAAACCAGAAATATGGTTCTCCAAAGCTGATACCAATTGAACTGTTCCAGCTCCGATTGTTCTAGCTCCTGCTCCACCTGTACATGCAGTACCACCTACAGTAGCAATAACTTTACCAACTAAATCAGCCGTAACTGTGTTGTTATCGTCATCCTCTACTTTAAGGATTAAGTGACCATCTACTCTTGAGAATCCTACGAAAGTGTAAGTTCTACCTGGAGCAACTGTAAAGGTTACAGCTCCTGTACCAGGGAAAGTACCACCAACAAGGTCAGTTTCAGTAATTCCTTGAATCTTAACCATGTAAGGTTCGAATTCTGAATCCAAACGACCACCTGTGTAAAGATAATCTAAGTAAGGAAGGAATCCTACTGGAGAATCCATAGGAACAACTGGAACTAGGTCGAAACCGATAGTTTTAGCCGCAACCTGGATTGCAACAGGAAGCAATGAAGGAAACTTATCACCTGAACCTGAGTCAGTGTAAGAACCTTTTACTCCTCCTGAGAAAGGAGTCTGTCCGAATGTCGGAGCGATTGGATTACCCATTCCTGGAAGGGCTCCTGGTGTTTGTAGAAATTGACCTGGACCTGCTTGCTCAAACAATGGTGTGCTATTATCGAAAATAGCGTGATTGTGAGCATATTCTGCTAACCAAGGTGTTCTTTCAACGTTCGCACCGTAACCTTCTAAGATAGGCTTCCATGTGTTAACCAAACGATTGTCGTTTGATCTTCTAAAAATTTTAGTACGTGCCATTTTTTAAGAATGATTTTTTTTATTTGCGATACTCTGCTCCTCGCATTAAAGTATCTAGATAGTTTGAGGTATAACCTCTTTGATGCTCAACTACCCGATCTACGGATATCATACCTTCTGTACCTTGGCTTTCGTTAAGCTTCTGCATTTTAGCATTATTTTTCTCTAATTCAACTCTTTCGCTGATTCCTCTTAAATCCTGCTCGTCCCAGAATGCTTTTACCTGGTAAGGAGTATTGAGGGCATAAAGTTGAGATTTAGCGTGAATTCTATTTTTTTCAGACTCATTCATTTTATTCCAGAATGGCTTGTATTCATCTGGCATAAATTTAATATGAGCTGGAATATGTTTAGTCTTTTCACCAACAACTGATTCCATGATTCCAAGAACATCTGCCTCGGTAAACCAAACTGCTGCTCCTAAAGTTTCAACGATTGCCTGCTTAGTAGCAGAATCTAATTTATAGAAACTTTCTTTGTTAGTGTCAGACATTACCTTAAGAAAAGGATATCTAGACTCTAATACTTTTTTAGAAGAATCTGAAGTAACATTGGCGATCATCTGATCTACTTTTCCGATCAAGGCATCCACTGATTGAGATTCATTTAATTTTGAAACTCCACCTAGAACATTTCTTTTAGAAACGTTTACTCCTTCATTCATCTGTTCTGCGAGATACTCAGAATAGCCGATTCCCTGAGCCGCTCTTTCAGCAACATATTGCATATAGTCTCTATTGATGTTAATGTTTTCAGAAAGATATTCAGCGAATTCAATTCCTCTGTTTGCTCCTTCAGCAACATATTCAGTATATTGAATTCCCTTATCCAATTCCTCAGCAAGATAGTTTTGATAGTTAATAGAGCTATTCAAGTTTTCCTTAATATACTCGGTGTAATTGATAGTTTGATTTAATTTTTCTCCGATATAGTCTTGGTATTGAATGCTCTTATTCAATTTTTCACCAACATAGTTGCTGTATTCAATCGCGTTATTAGTTGTCTCGGCAACGTGCTCAGTATATTTTACTGACTTGTTAACCATTTCAGACAGATAATCAGCATAGTTGATTACTCCTTCTAAATTTTCTGCTAGGTAATTTACAAAACCTGCTAATTTAGCAACATCAACGTCTTGATTTGAAACACCGTTGGATTCAACTAGTCTTTTTTGATTTTTAAGCTCAGACTTAATGCTGTTAATTTGCTCTTTTACGAGATTCGAATATCTATTCATTGAATCTGTGGTTACAAATTGTTCGGCCATTGTATTATTATTTTTTTGGGTCTGTATAGAATTTTCTAAAACTGATTCTATAGGATTATTTATTTTATAGATCGATACATTTTTACCAAAATTAAAACTTTCTGAAATATCAACCAGTCCATTTCGGTGAACATATGATTCTGATTTAAGATGGTCGTAACTTTCAGTTAACATTTTAAAGTTAGATTTAAGAGACTCGCTCACTGTTTCTTTAAGAATAGCTTCAGTGAATCCAGGTTCTCCAACAAGGTCGTATGTAAAAATTCTATGAAGTTTTACTTTTCCTTCATTTAAAACCTGACCTGCTGCTCTAGAAGAGATAGAAAGTCTTACTCCACCGTCAAGAAGGGCTTTAGCGATTTTTCCGTTTGGAGTATTTTCTAAGATTCTAAGTTTGATGTTTACTTTGTTTCCACCATCATAGTCTAATCCTTCGATTATGTGAGATGCACTCTTTAGAGTAACATCAAAGTGAGGAGGATGATCTAGATCTCCAACCAGTTGCTTTTTAGATATTTTATCCTTTAAATAGCTCAAGTGTGGAAGATATTCATCCTTTTCGTAAACCCGGTTGTTGTTGTTTTTTGATCCAAAAACCGCGCAGACTCCTTCTAATACAGTATTATTAGGGGAACTGTTTTTTACAGTTAAATCTTCTCCTACGTTCTCGACAATTAAAACTACGTTCTTATCAACGCTGGAGGAATTATTAGATAAATTATTCAAGAGTCCTTGATTTTTTTATTATTTATATAGGGTATTCCTAAAAAAAAATAAAAATAATCGGTGATAAAATTAAGAAAGCAGCCTCTCCAAATTATTTAAGTCATCTTCGGCCAGGTCTGATAGATCGGGTGACGTCACATTAAATTTAATAATATAATTACCGACCTTCCCCTCCTTATTTAGTATTCCCTGGTCCTTTAGGCTTAACTTTATATCATTTAATACGCGAGGGGAATTCACCTCCGCATCGTAGCTTTTATTAAATATAGTTTTAATTCTTATCTTTTTTCCAGGTAGGATAATTTTTCCTAGGGGAACCTCTACGTTCTGAATTATATTATTTCCATCAATGGAGGTTCCTTCTGGAAATTTAAGCTTGACTGTGAGATGATAGTCACCGAACAGATATATTTTCTCCTGCTCTCCCCACATATTAACCCTCACGTGTATGTCCTCATTTCCCAGTCGATCCAGTTTTATTTTAATAACACTTTCACCTCCTTCTTGAACTATATTGGCAAATTTCTTTCTCAGATTAAGATGAATGTTTAAGCCTTTTTCCTCATTGGTTTTATCTAGGGATTCAGTGGATATTTTAGATCTGGAATAGAATATTTCAATCGGCCGGCCTTCAATTGCGTCAGCCAGATCAATTTCCACCTCTGATCTGATGTCAAGGTGACTTGGATCAGGAGGATTTTTATGATTGCTCGCCCGATTAGACCTCTGTCTAAATCTGTCTCTTGCGCTAAAATCATCTCCGAAAGTATTAACCCAATCCTCAAATCCAAAGGTGGATTTTTCACTTGCTCTCCTACTGTTATCGTACTCCTTTCTTTTTTGAGAATTAGATAATACTGTATATGCCTCGGATATCTGTTTAAAGGAGTCGCTCGCCTCCGGCGAAGGATTTTTGTCCGGGTGGTATATTAGAGCCAGTTTTCGATATGATTTTTTAATATCAGACTCGCTGGCCCCAGGTGAAACGTTTAATATCTTATAATAATCTTTCAAAATTGTCTAAACCAGATTTATTTAATATTGTATAAGAAAATAAACTTAAGGTTTTACAGTGCTGCCCAAAAGACTCGTAGACTTTCATAATATTCACAGAGGAGAAAAGATAATTGTCTGCGGATGCGGAATGTCTCTCAAGTCATTCAAGCCCCATCATCAAGATTTTATCACAATTGGAGTAAATGATGTGCCTTCACTATTTAATCCTACTTACCTATTAGTAACCGATCATCCCAATAGGTTTAATGATAATAGAAAGAAGATAATCAATGAGTCGGAAGTCCGAGGACTGTTTACCTGTGTTCCAGGTTGGAGGCACCCCAGAATAATTCACTTTGATCTAGGTAAAAAGGGAGCCGGCAACCTAGACAACCCAGCCAAGGTCGATCATTTTTTAAACTCTCCTTATACCGCTATCAACGTTGCATATAAAATGGGAGCAAAGGCAATTGGACTCATCGGAGTAGATTTCACAGACGGCCATTTCTATTCTCCTAAAGACGGTCAACATTCTCTTGCTAGAATGGGATATCTTAAAGATCTCAACTCTGGCTACTCTTTAATACATCGAGAACTACAAAAAAGAGAGGTTTCTCTCTATAATCTTAGTACTGCTAGTAAAATTGAATCTGTCCCTAAAATAACCCTCGGTGAGTTTAAGAATTTATGAAAATAATAATACCAGCAAGAAGAGGATCTAAGGGACTTCCGGGTAAAAATAGAATACTTTTTAGCTCTACTGCTGAAATCATACCACCTGAGCTTATTAAGGATTCATATGTTTTAACTGATGATCCTAAGATCAAGAAGATGTCATCTGAATATGGAATTAATTCAATAGACCGCCCTGATGAAACAGCAACTGATTCAGCGTCTATGAAATCTTCAATGATCTGGTTAATTGACCACCTTAAATCTAAGGGAGAATTAAATCAATCAGATGATATACTGTTACTCTATCTTACCTACCCTGAAAGAACATGGATTGATGTAAAGAGAGCAATTGATTTTTATCTAGAGCGGGGAGCAACTAGCCTGCTCTGCAAAAAACCCGCTCCAGTTTCCCCATTCTTAATGCTAATGGAGAACGGGGACCACGGTGCTCAGTTGTTCTATCATGATTTATATAGAAGACAAGACTATCCTAAGTGCTTTGAACTTAGCCACTATATATGCATGTTTAATTCAGATCAGATAAATAGTTTAAACAACAATCTCTATTCTAGTAAAACTGTTTTCATGCCAATTCCCTCAGCAATAGACGTAGATACTCAAAAAGATTTAGATCAATATTATGGAATTTATAGATGATTTTTGCGCAATAACGCACGCAACTAACCTTACATTTTATCGCACTAGACTCGCAGTCTCCACTTTTTTAGAGACAAATCAGTGGTTTACTGGTAAAATTATAATACTCTCTCTAGAATCAGATCCTTTATCAAATGACAACATTAAATTAGTTAAATTATTATATGACAACATAGAGGAAGTTCAAGTAAAAGAACAGGATCTAAAACCTATTGCCTCTAAAATATCTAAAAAAGGCTGGTCGAAAGAGTCCCTTCTAGATTTTCTATTTCTATATTCATTCAAAATAGAATCAAGAGGAAACCTCTACTTTTCAAACAGACTAGTCTTTCACAAGGACATCTCTGATTCTCTGTGCGAGAATGGAATATCTTCTCCAGTAGTTGCCAATATATTTCCAAGTGACTCTGATTCTAAGCTTCCAATAGATCCAGATTTATTATATGTATCTGAAAGAGAAATATCACCTGAAACCTTTAGAGAAATGTACCAGTCTCTCTTATCATTTAATCTATTTGACTTAAATTGTAAGTCAGATTCAATCATTAAAATATGCAAACTTCTAGGCATTCAAATCAATCGCCTTTCCAATAGATATCTAATGAGAACCTCTTTCTATCCAGATTCTAAATACACTGAATTTATTAGATATCACAAAGGGATTCATGCAATTAAACTTAATAGTGAGGAATCCAGTAATCATAAGAGAATTCACACATACTGGAATCATTTAAAGAATAAGCATTGTCAGGTTAAGGTATCATCTCCGTCTAAAATATCTAAAAGATCTGAAATTAAAGAGATAAGAGTAGATAGATACTATAATAATATAGAAGAATCCGAATTAAAAAAGAATTTTGGAAAAAATCTAAATGGATTAGACATTGCACTATATACAATAGTTTGTAATAATGGATTTATCGACGGAACAAGAGTGATGATTCATTCGTTCATTAAAAACAACCAATGGTTTACTGGAAAGATAGTTATTTTATGTGATTCGAAGATATCTAAGATATCATCTGATCAAAGGCTTGATATTACCAAGATATATGAAAATGTGGAGTTCAAGGAGATAGACTCTTCAATTTATTCTGAAATGATTGATCACTTTAAGAAGCAAGCAACTAACGCTCAACTTAGATTCATACCTTCATTTTACACATTTGAAATATTTGATTCGGTCAAGAATCATGATTTTATCATCTATCTGGACTCAGATATGTTAGTTTTAGGAGATGTTTCAGAGTTATTTAGCACGAATTATCCTATTTTAGTTTCACCAGATGCCGGAGAATTTAGAATCGGATCTAAATATTCAACATTTAATGGTGGACTTCTAGTTTTAAAAAGAGATGCATATGAAATGAGATACAGGGAAAAATTAATCGATCATGCCCTATCTATGAAATCGATGCCTCTCGCCGATCAATCAGTAATGAATTCTTTTTTTACCGATCAAGTAATGATGCTTAGCTCCAATTATAACTGTCTTAAGAGGTGTTTCCCAGATAATAAGTTTAATCAATTTAAATCAGGAATAAAAATAGTACACTACGTCGGATCAAAACCCTGGGATATTTCTAAATCTAATTTTGAATCCAGGTATCAAAAGATAGAGCATCTTTGGAAGAAGGAATTATCCTCGATTAAGAATTCCAAATCAGAGCTGAATATAATAACATCCTCTTATTCTGATTTAAATCTAGATGGAATATCAGGTGAGATAATGACTACTAATTGGGGAATAGATTTAAATCTACCCAGAATAGACCATTACGTTTGCTCTGTCGATGAGCCTGAATTAATTTTAAGTATAAAAAAATCTAAATCAAGGGTTAAAAATTGGTTAATCACTGAAAACGTCAAGCAAAAAGCTAGTATTTCTTCAGAATCTAGCTCCGATCTCTTTCAATACATGAGAGAAAAAGGATCTCTTGGAAAGGTTCACATGCTACCTAAAAAACAAAGGGGAGAAATAGACCTTCCTACTTCAGGGGTTCAGATGATATATATAGCATCATTCATGCCCGTATCTAAATTAAATATCTTTGGAATAAATCTATACACAGTCCAAGATGAATTTGGAAACTTTAAAAGAATAGGATCCACTAAAAAGGAAAATCCTTATTCGATGAATAATAAACCACATACCTTAAAAACAGATGTTAAATTTATAATAGATTCATTTAATAGGCTTTTAAATAAAAACGTAGAGATTAATTGCGATTCTAAAATATTAACAGATATTATTAAACTTTTAAAATCAGGATCAGATCCAGCTAATATTTTAAACAAAATAAATCACATAAGCAAATGAATCACAAAAAAATAAAAAACTTCTGGGAAGAGTGCAACACTACATTCGCTCATATAACAACAGATGACTGGCTAAAAAGCAGAGAAAATCTATTTAATCTATATGCTAGAAAAATAAAATATTTTAATATAGACCTTGATGGAAAGAAGATAATTGATTACGGAATAGGTGGAGGTCACCTAGGGATGTATTTACTGTCTAATTTTAAAATCAAGAAATATATTGGAATTGATATCGCTGAAAGATCAATCATATCAGCTAAAGAAAATTTATCAGGTCACAAGAACGTAGAACTATTCTTGACACCTGTTTCTTTTAGAGATTTAGAATCTGATCTTTTTATTTCTTTAGCAGTAATACAACATTTTCCGAGCCTAGAATATTTAGATGATTTTTTAACTAATCTAAATAACAGCGCAGCTAAAGAGCTTCTTCTTCAGATTAGATATAGTAAAGATAATAAATTTTCAAAATCTTATGAAACACACTCTGATGTACGATTAGGCTGCCAGACTAGCCCTGAATATCTGTCGTTTAGATTAAATAATTATCGCCTCGAAAAAAAATCCAATATAGAAGATAAAAATAATTATCAATATCTATATTTTAAATTAAATTAAAAATTATGAATAAAAAACCAATATCCGATAAATATAAGCCATGGTTTACTTCTGGGGCAATTCAATTTCTATCAAATGAATTGAAATCAGATGATACTGTTATAGAATTTGGAGGAGGAATGTCTTCTTTATGGTGGGCAAATATGTGTAACTTTACTCTAACCGTCGAAGCAAATCACTCATGGGCAATTAAAATTTTAACTGAATTTTCCAATCACCCCGACCTTCTTTCAAAGTGGTCTTTAAAATTTGTTCCATCTGATTGGAACCCAACTTCTGATCAGCCAAAATCATATTGGGAAGCAAATAAAAGTCATCTAGATTCTAATAAAGTTGAGGTTCTCAATCAGAGATATCTATCTATTGATTTCGATCCTTCTGTAATAGTAATAGACGGTTCCATTCGTCCATCGAATATCGAATCAGTTGATTTATATCTAGAAAAAAATCAATCAGTCAGAATTGTAGTGATAGATAATATGGAAACACTAAGTCAATATACTGAAAATAGATTTCAAGCATTTAAGAGATATGAATTTCATGAAACCATTAAAGAGCTGATTCCTGAGCATCAAAATGGAAAATGGTGCACGGCTGTTTGGATAAAAAAATAATAAAAAATGAAGACTAAAATTATTGGAGAAATCGGAATAAACTTTGCTTATGGGAAATCAACAGGTCACTTCTTAACCCATGTATGTGATCTCATAGACGCAGCTAAAGTTGCAGGTTGTGATTATGTTAAATTCCAAAAAAGAACCCCTGAGTTATGTGTCCCAGATGCAGAGAAAGGCAAACCAAAAAGAGTTCCATGGAGAGAAGAAGAGACTACATATTTGCAATATAAAATAGATATTGAATTAAGTAAGCAGGACTACTATATAATAGACAGATACTGTCAGGCCCGTGGAATCAAGTGGTTTGCCTCGGTGTGGGATAAATCAGCGGTCGATTTTATGAAGCAATGGAAGGAAGAAGGATTCGCATACGCAGATATCATGAAAATACCATCCGCTCTAATTACGGATTTGGATCTATGTGAATACGCTAAATTAAATTCTGGAACTTTAATAATCTCTACTGGAATGAGCAATGAAGAGGAAATAACTAGATGCATTGCGGCATGTGAACCTGATGTTGTCATGCACACTAATTCAACCTATCCCTCTCCAGTAGAAGAGCTCAATCTTGAATACATTAATTGGCTAAGAGATAGTCTTACGGTAGAAAAAGAAGTTGGCTATTCAGGTCATGAGTTTGGGCTCGTTACAACAATGGCAACTATTCTATTAGGAGCAACCTGGATAGAGAGACATATTACTCTAGATCGAACTTTATGGGGATCTGATCAGATGGCATCAGTAGAACCTGGAGGATTGATTAAACTGGTAAAAGGAATACGGGATATTGAAAAAGCAATGGGAGGATACCGTCCACGAACAGTTATCGGATCTGAACTAGAGAAGAGAAAATCTTTAAGAGGAAATTAAGTATAATAAAATTATGCAGATCAAAAAGATATTTCAATACATAGAGGGAAATGTTAAATTTCTAGGAGATCAATTGGATCTATTACCGGATCATCAGAGAGAACAGGTTCTATATAGATCATTTATCTGTAAAAATGAATGTGTTCAATTTGGATACTGCAAACTTTGCGGATGCGATCTGCCCGGTAAATTTTATGTAAAAGAGTCTTGTAATAAGGGTGAACTTTTTCCAGATCTAATGAAAAAAGCAGAATGGGAAGAATTTAAGAAAGAGAATAATATTGAATTATGATAATTTATATCGATATTGATGATACTATTTGTACTCTAGATGAGCCTATGAATTATGCATCAGCTCGACCAATAGACCTTGCTATTTCTAAGGTAAATCTTCTCTTCTCAGAAGGTCATGAGATTCATTTCTGGACGGCAAGAGGGACTCTAAGCGGAAAAGATTGGAGACAATTAACTGAATCCCAACTCTCTTCGTGGGGGGTTAAATATCATACCCTAAACTTCGGAAAACCCGCATATGATTTGTTTATCGATGATAAAAACATTAATTCAAGAGATTGGCTATCCGACGAGGCAAAATATTAGTACTTGGAAACGGTCCTCAGATTTCTGAAATTGAATTCAAAAGACTGGATCCAACGATTAAAACATTTGGGGTTAATCGGATCTGGCTTAAATACTATCCAGATTATTTTTTCTTCCAAGATATACCTATTATTAGAGAATTGGATCAAAATCCTCTCTATAAGGCTAAACTCATTGGATCGAGCGTCTGCTTTTCAAGTGACTGGCTGAGATCCAGCTCTAAATTAATCCCAAATTGGGTAAAAATACACAATAGGTCAGATCGCAGAGTCTTTCCAGATTCAGTTACCACGGGCTTAAAGATTCTTTCTGAAAAATACGTAACTGACATATATAACTATACTTTCTATATCGCAGGGGTTAATCTTAAGTGGTCTGAGCCTAGTCATTTTTGGAAAACTATTCCCTATGATTCTACTAATCGGTATGGATCCGCGTGGTACGCTAACCGATTTAATAAAATGCTCGAAAACTTTAAAAAATTACAGAATCTCGGGTTCAATATGGTTTCAGTTACACCTGACTCCCTGTTGAATAAAATTATGAGATACGAAAATATAGACAACCTGTATCTTAAACAGGAATAGACTCTAATAATTTAGAAAAACCAGATATCTTATCAAAAATAGACAATATTGAATCTGGTAATTTAAACTTAAGTTCAGTACAAAGTTTTAAAACGACAGCAAATGCTGCAATCGCAGCAGATAGAGTAATTGCAATCGCATTTTTAGTTGATTTAGCTAAATTAAGAGCATAAACCGGATTAGGTGCGCCTGGAGGGGCGGTTACGGTTGCAGGGAGAGCGATATTAGTAATTACTCCCTTTATATCTTCGGGTATGGATTCCACGCTCTTCTTAAATACAGTATATTGTTGATTGATTTCAATTATTCTAGTATTAACAAAGTCTTCGATGTTTTTCTTATATCCATCGATCATCTTTTTAATTTCCACCTTTGCTTTTTCTGTTGCCTCCTCTTCAGACATTCCAAGTTCAACATCTTCATTCGCCGCTTGTTGGATTTTTTCTATGCTAGTCTTGATCGTTGGCTCTTTATTTACTAATTCCTCTATGATTTTATCCTTCACTAATCCCGGTATCTTGTCCCCGAGATCTCCAGTCTTATTAAATAACTCTTTCTGTTTTGCCTCAAATTCAGGAATTTTATCTGGGGTCTCCTCTCCAGAGAAAGGAGGGTACAGTTTTCCTTTTTCAAAAAATCCAAAATTTATGGACTCCGACTCAAGGGTCAGCTCTACTGCCTTCTTTCCGGAGTACTCTTTATTATTGATTGTTGATTTGTAGTCAGAAGAAAATAATTCCTGTTTTACAAATTCTCCCTTGTAACTGATTTCTCCGGTCCATCCTCCACCTTCGGATGCATATACCTTAATTATATAGGGTGATTTTCCTGCCATTTATAAACTATTTTGTTTTAATGAATTTACTGAGAACAGTCGACGAAGGTATCGGAACTGCCGGGGGTGCTCCTGCGCTTGGGTGAGTGTGAGTATTAAAAAGATTTACAAAGGTATCCCCTTTGATTACTGACTCAACTGCTCCTGCGCCTAATTCAACTCTCTTAGCATCCACTACTACTTTATTATCGGTTTTGATCGTGACTGTATTATCTGGTGCTAAATTAATTGATGATCCCTTTACTGAAATCGTTATTCCTTTACTTGGAGCAAACCATATCTTCAACTCCTGATCGCCATCAAACAATAAAATATGAGAACCTTCATATTCTGAATTGAGTTCATCCTTGACGTCCTGAGCCAGCTCATGTATTGATAGATACTCTGGAGAATAGATATTTCCATTATTAAATCTAATTATAACCATTGCCCCTTTCTTAGGTATTGAAATTGACCCGGCTCCTCCCTTTCCAAAAATAGTACTCTTCTGGCTAGGATATGCCCAAGGCAGGTCTTCAGTAGGTATGGTGTCCTCGTGAATGCTGATTACCCTGACTCGACACCTGCCCTCTTTTCTGGGATCGTTGATGTCCTCAACCACTCCCATGAACATCTTGTTTAGATATTCATATTCGCTCTTGTTTACTTCTCGATTCATTGACATGATTAATCGTATACATTATCATTAGGTTCTGCTGGTCTAGGTGGAACTTGATCATTGTTGGTCGCGTATCCAAACTGATTAGCCTCACCGAGGGCTCCATTTTTAACCGGTGGATCTATGATGCTAACTGCAGACAGCAGGGCCTTATTGATTCCTCCGGTTATTCCAGATATACTATCAATTGCCTTGGCTTTAGTATCATCGAAACTTGCTCTCTTTGCAGCATTTTCCCCATCTGAGAAACTAGATATACCATTAGCCAGATTTTCTCCTGTTCTAATAAGGGAATTCGCTGTTCCTTGAAAAATGGAGCCGATTGCCTTGGTTCCCCACGGATTTTTAACTGCAGTTTTTATTGGATCGTCATATATAACGCTACCGTCTCCAAATTCAGATACTTCTTCGAAATAACCGACCTTTATCTTAAATTTATTAGTTGCAGCCTGCATGCTCTGTCCTCCTATATTAATAGTTGATCCCGCTGAAATCGAATCCGAAAAGTCGAATTCACACTGTCTACAAGAAAATTTCATATACCCAAACTGCTTCATCACACTGCTGAGATCTATTCCAGCTCCTCTATTTCCAGAGGCTGCACCTATAAAACTAGAAACGTTATTAGTGAGCTGAGATGCGGTTGTTACTGCGTTATTGATAGCAGACGTGTTTATACCAAGCACTCCGGCTCCAGAGGCTGCGATGTTTGGCAATCGATATCTCATATTTCTAAATTCAGCTAGATACACATCGACTGAAAACCATCTTAAATTATCAGGTACTCTCTCCCTTCGATATTTAAGATCAAATATAGCATTTCTGTAGAGCGAAGCTACTTCTTGCATTCTTAAATCTATTGCCTCTAGTGTTGTGACTTCGATTGACATTCCACTTCCTCTGTTATGCTTAGTCATATCGCTCGATTGCTTATACATTCCAGAGATTCCATTGATAGATTGAAAATACCAAGGGGCATCGAAGGTTAAATACTGTAGAATGCTTCGAAATGTTTTCAAAGCCTGGGCCTGAGCAGTATATCCTCGATTGCTTAAAAACTTAAAGGCACTCTGTTCTCTTTTTAAGTCAAAAAGTGGGCTATCCCACAATCGACTCTCACTGATTGAAGAATCGTTAGGACCGGAATCACTATCGAATTTAAAATCTAGCGCAAATGTTAAATATGTAGGCTCATCAAAGGCATCTAAAAAAGTTCCTTTTCTAAAATTATCTACCTTTAGCTCTGTTCCTAAAAAGTTATGCGGCATTTCCAGTGTTATTTTTTTCAGGTAACCAATTCATTCTCTTTAAATGAAACTCGGTCTTAAATTGACTGTTTCGATCAGCAGCATCGAATATAATTCGGACTCCTGAATTATAGTAGGTTCCGCTTAAATAGGGATCTGTTATATAATTCTGATTATCTTGATTGTTTAGTCGAGCCTCATAATTATCTGGATTTTCTTTTATATAGGACTCCTGGTCGATTGCCTGCTGTACGGTTTTAAATATCATAATAGGAACCGAAGATCCCCTAATAATCTGGTGATTCACTCCCTGGGTTTCGATCTTTAATTTAACCTTATTGAGTTCAGCCATGTTGTGATCGTTAATTACTGAGGCAGCATTCCATTCCCTATGATTATTACCATAGTCAATATTTACCCATTGTTTTATTAGATTTTCCTGTAGAGTCTGGTCTTTTGGTATCAAGCGAGTATCTTCATCCTTGCCCTCAATTTGAACTGAGTTGATCCAAAAATCAGTACTCTTGTCTTCTGATTCTATGAGATGGTCATAATAATAAATCTGCTTTCTAAATCCTTTGGATTTTAACACTCTTCCCATTTCACCTTCCAACAAAAAATTAGTTATGAATTCAGGTCGGCCTCTTAATCGATCATCATTTGTTAATGCAACCGGAGTCACTTGCTCCTGCCAGTTAGAGTCCTCCTTCTCTTTCATCTCCTGATTTCCATAAATTCCGGAACCGTCGGTATGATTAATATAAGTGCTATCAAATTCCTTCTGTTCAACCAGTTGATTTGCAACATTTATAAAGGTTAGATTATAATATCGATCTATGAATGCATCAAAAAAACTATTCTCATTCAAATAAGAATGTTTAACTATGTGATCAATCATCCATAGCCCGTTCCGGTTTGGATTGATCCAGGTCATAGAATCATTCGTCACTGAGTCTAATTCTGAAAATCCCAGATCCAAATCCGCTGCGAGGGTTCTCATTGCATCCGTAGAATTCACTCCTGAATAACTTTTAGAGAAATTGTTATATAATTTAGGCACATATAATTCTCCGCTCATAATATAGGTGGCGTTTATCCCTACTCCGGCAGGGTCTAGCACTGGATCTAAGGTGCTCTTTACGCTAGTTATTAAAAAGTCCCCGGATATAGATTTAAACTTATCATTAGCGGTTTTAATATAGACACTCAATATAGGATCATTCTTAGGATAATTGGGACCTGAGATTGCCCCTGTTGAGTCTACAAAAGTTATCTTGATCGTCGGAATCATCCCGGTTTCGTCAATGATCATTTTTTGAATTCCAGCGATCGGAACGGTATTAATCATTATATAAGGCTCCTCAGATCCAGTAGACTCCTTAGTGTCCCTTGTGGTTTTAGGAGACTTAAATTGCACGTTTTGAGAAGACGCTTGAGTTGTATCGGGTGCGAATATCTCCTTTTTAGGCACCTTAGGGGTCTGAGTAACCTTTAAAATTTGATTATATGCCATTAGATTGAGATGTTATCTTTTAATAATTCAGCTCTTAATTTCTGTCTTGAGATAGAAGGCGAACTTCTCTTAACTCCAGTATCAGTATTGTTTGCTCCAAATATTATTCTTCCATCTCTAGATTCAATATTATTGACTCCAGATGGGTTTACATTCGGAGGCAATATTGCCCCTGATTTTACCTTTTTCTTGAGATTTTCCAATCTGTTCTTGTCTTTTTGAGTTCTCGGATTAACAACTGGATTAATTTCATTAGGATCCCTCTGTTCCCTTTCTCTTATCTCTAATGGATTCGAATAGCTAGAATTGAGTTCCTCTTCAGACATTCCCATTAACAGGTCACCTGCCTTTACTGAAAAAGGATTAGATATCCCGTTAGTCTTAAGAAGCAGGTCCCATTTAGAGATGGTTCCATAGATTCTCTCTGAAATAAGATCAGGTCTCATGTTTTCGAATTCATTTACCGCGATCATTCCTCCGCTTCCAACTCTTCCCTGGGGAAATTTAAAGGTACTGCTAATAAGATCAGTAAATTGCTTTCCGAGCTTTTCTATTATTCTCTTTCTGTTTAATAATTTACTACTTAACATATGTTAATCTTTTGTTTTTAATTCTGCAAAATAATCTCTTAGGATCTTACTGTTTCCAAAATTTTCACCGTACATTTTTTTCACCTGTCCACTATATGTCTTTAATTTAGTTTCAGGATCTGCCCCTGATCCTCCATATGCTGCAGTTATTCCAGATCCGACCGGATTGGATCCCGGGGCGGCCTGGCTCCCGTATATCACCTGTGTTCCTTGTTGAGTGGTATACAGATTGTTTTCTCTCCCGATTATTTGATTATTTCCATAAAAAGAGGTTCCTTCAAAATTAGCTGATTGCTCAGCTAATACATCTTCTACGTTCCTATTAGATCTTGCTGCTTCTAATATAGCAGTATTTCTCTCTCCATATGAATTACTAGCTGAGCTAGGAGGAGAAAGTTCACTGAAGCTCATAGCACCATTTCCTGAATTAAATATCGATTCCCAATCCTGCTTAGCCCTAATTCTTCCGTGCTTTAGACTTATTTTAAATGTAACTTCTGTTGGAAAATCGTCTATTCCCAGAACATCATTAAATTCAACATCACATCCATTACATATCAGATTGCCGATGTTGGCGATCGGATTCATGGGATTGCCTACAGTTAGGTGCCATTCCCCAACTGCTCGCCCATCGAGAAGAGCCCTAAAAAGAAGGGGCTTCTGCATTAGCAAGGCCAACCTAGGAATAAAAGCTTTTTCAATAGTTGATACTACAGCATTTTCGTCTAGCTCTTTCTTTTTAGCAAATCCCTCGGCATCAGCAGAGGTAAAATCAGTATCATTTCCAGCTGCTCTACCTTTACCCTGGCTAACCAGATCTTCTGCTGCTTTAATTATCGTGTTAAATCGTGTAGTTGCCAGGTTCATCAGCTCTCTCATTCCAACTTGTATACCTCCGAAAACATCTCCCTCAAAGAATTTTTGCTCCATTCCAAGAGAAGGAAGAGTGACCCCAGTTCTCTCAAAATATCTGGCCCCTCCTCCCCAAAAGGGGGCAGTATTGAAGGTTAGACTTAAGAAGTTGGTGTATAGGTCCAAGAAGGCCATTTTAGGATTTACTCCTCCCCATGATCTTAGAGAATAGGTAAAACTTAGTGATATAGGGGCCTCGGTGGTATCCTTGAATCCTCGGTCTCGAATAGCCGTCTTGTTTACTACATTGATTGGACCTAGTATCCGGTTCCAATAAGGCCCGCTCTGCCCATACGCATTTTTTACATATTCTTGAATTGTCTTGTCGAATCCGGATAATTTAGCAATATCTACCTTGCCTTCTCCAGTTATGAGAGCCTTGATCGTAGATACCACCTCTGGCTTAATATTCGATTGACCTAGTGCGGCTATTAGATCTTCTACAGAAATTTCATTCCCTTGAATATCTTGAATATCAGTCACTGACTTTGAAGTCCAATTGAGTCCCCAGCTGGGTTTAAGTATTGTGCCTAGAGTATTTCCAGTATCCTGTCCAAACCAGGTCACCGCCTGGGAGAGAGGCACTAGGGGCATCTTAGAGGCAGCAATGTTCAAGTTGTCCTCTATCGGAAGAGGGTATCTTCTCAAGGTGATTAATCGATTATTTGGAATTTTACCGTACCATTTACACCACAAAAAGTCAGTCGGAGAATATGGGGCGGGTCCCTCGGCAGTTACCTCACCTGGCTTAGACTTTAACTGCGTCCATTCTATTATTTGAGAAGCAGTTGGGTTCTCAATTGCTTCTCTTACCTTGATCTTTTTAAATCCCTGTACAATATTATTCAATTGATTTGCTGCATTTATCCCAGCATCTGGTCCACCTGTATTAGTGTTTCCGGCAGTATATAGGACCTCATCGCTGGATCCTCCGTACTCTGCTGCATTAGCATCAGTTATAGGATTAAAATCGCTATGCAACTCAATTTTATAATTATTAGGATTTAATCCAAATTTACTGTATCTGAAGATATTAAATGGATTAAAGAGAGACCTGGCTCCAGGAACGGCAGCCGCATATCCATCGACTGCTGCAAATGTCGATTGATCTGGATCATCAATGAATAATTTAGATATGGATTTAAAATCCTCCATTTAATCCGATGGTTTTTTATTATTTATCAAGAATGATCGGAGCTACTCGTTGAGATACTAATACTCTCCATCCTTCATAAAGTCTTCAAAATTCAGAACCCTAGTGGTTCCATAAGAATTTAGAGTACCTTTTTTCTTGGATTTTTTACCGGATTTTTTGCTCTTTGTTTTGCCGCTTCCAATTTTAAGACCCCCCATTGGACCTGCAAGAGATAATAGATCCATGTTATTACCTGGCAGGTGACCTGGGGTCTGATGGCTACTTCCCGGTCCTTCCATTGGCACTAGCTGTCCGGTTGGAGAGTCCATAGGAGAAATCATGTCTTCCTTAACCGATTTAGTTGTCTTCTCACTCTTCCACTTATCAGGTAGGGCCTTTTCATATTTATTGGCCGCCTCCTTTCCACCGACCATTCCGACCACAGATTTAATAAATTGATTCATACCCACCATAAATCTGCGATCTCCTTCTGCAAAAGATTTTCCTTTAGCCAGGGCCGCCGTGTCTACTTCTATTCCTCCAAACAATCCGGTTATTGCACTTCCTAGTCCCTTCCACATATTTCTAAGATTGCTCTCCTTCTTTTTGTCCTCCTCTGTTATTGCAAGGTCTACGGTTTTATAAAGCGGAATAGATACCTCTGGCTTAATTAGTACTGAATTAAAATTTTCAAGATTAAAGTCCTTAGATAGATAATAGTTTTTGATTTCTGCCTTTTTTTCTAGAACGATTAATTCAATTGATTTTCGATAGTCATCCATCTCCTTGTTAGTGAAGGTTGAAATATAGTCAGATTCAATAAATCTATAGGTCCACTCCACACATGCGTCTAGATATGCAAGCTGATTTGCCTCAGATGTTCCTTCTCTGGTAGCAGCACTGGATTTAAAATTATTCCACTCTTCAGTCTGACCTGTAAATACTTTATTTAATAACACAGTATTCATCCAGTCCGGCTTGTCTGAACTTAAAGTTGTAAACAATCTGAAGTAGTCTCCGGGTCTTCTGATTTCTCCGTTCTGAATCACTGGCAGGGCCGCGGTAGCCAAGGTCTCTTTAATCTTTCTAAAAATCACCTTCTTTCTACGAATCCCAGATCTTCCTCTTCCGCCTAGGGATTCAGGTTCATCCTGTCCTATAATTGACTCTATTTCGTTCCTAACTGTGGTTTTTCTATCACCATAATTAAATACCATATTAAAAACAGCCCCTCCCGTATCTTCTGAGAATTCAGTAGCGGAGTCAATTTTACCATCTGCATCCGATTCTGATCCAGATTTTATTCCATCTACTACTCCTGAAAAAGTGTTAGATGCCCAAGTATACCAGTTTTTAATTGCTCCTGAGCTTTTATCTGCCATTCCAGACATTCTCTTAGTGTGTTCAGGGGTTGAAAGTTTTTTAATGGTATCTGTTTTTATAATTTGAAGAATCTCGGTTTTTGGTACTAAAATAGATTTGCCGTCAGTTGATATGACCTCAAATGATTTGTCATCTGATTCCGGATCAATTCTTCCGATCTTACCTATTTTTCCTCTAATGTTCATTCCAATCTCTTTTAAGTCTATCTCGGCATCCATTGCCCTAAGAGATCTTAAGATTTCACCCTCTCGATCCAACTTGATTTTATTTGAAGAAATCGAATATATGTTATAAAGCTTTTCAAATCTCATCACGATTTCGGCTGATTTATTAAAATCAGAAATATACGCATCGTCCCTATTGAAAATCTTTTTGGTTCCTTCGGCGGAACTATTTCTTTGAATTATTTGATCTAATTCCTTAGACTCTCGATCTATAAATTCCTGAACTATTTCTACTCGATTAGGATCAGTTAAATTAAAGAATATCTTCTGAATAATAGGATTGGGCCTCTCTTCTTTAATGTTCTCACTTGGTATTCTATCTAATACCTGTTTAATTGCAGCATAGGAGGTTTCCCTAGCATCCCGACTGTCTCCGCCTATTTTATTTTCAGCGATATTTAACGCAAACTTTAAATCCGATTCAAGGGTGTCTTCTTTACTAGTCTTACTCTCAAGTATTGAAAAATTTACCCTATGGTATTTAGACATTAAAAACTCAGTGCTAAATTGACTCATTTCTTCTTTTTTCGATTAAATTTAGGCAATCCCATCTCTCTATATTGATTAAATGGCATGATCCATCCGCTCCTACTGGTTTCCCCCTTCATGTAATTATATATTGAGCTATCCCCTGGATCCTCTTCAGGGTGCTGCAATATCGCATGTTTCAATCTGTCTTTTCCTTGATTGTAATCCTCAAGATTTTTCCAGCTGGAGTCTCTCTTTTTAGGTTTCACCTTGATATATTCACTTTAATTTATTTATTTAGGGTTAAAACAAATAAAGTGATATGGATATTAAGATCTTAAGGTAGTGAATTCTCCGTCTATAAAATTGAGATGCTGAGCCTTTCCATTTTCATGTACTATCACATGAGATTGTAGCCAATTGCTTGCTCCAATGTTATAACCTATTCTAAGTTCAGTTGAGGTTCCAACTGAAAGGGCGCCATCTAGTCTACCTGGGGCATGATAATGGCCCACTACGATCTTAGTATTGAGTCTTCTGAATTGCTGTAGAGACCCCCTGCTTCCCGCTGAACCAACATCTCCATGCTGACCTAGTTCCCATCCTCTGACGATGTAACTATCACTCCGACCAAGAGTAATAAATTCAGGATATCTTCTGTTTATAAGTTCTGGAATTACTCCTTTTATCTTTTCACCTTCTGAATACTGTTTCAGCAGTATCTGACTGTATTCCATATATTCCATGGAATTTTTAGGAGTTGGCTGTTTTCTCCAGTCTTCGTTTTTTAACCACCTGTCTACAAAATCATCGTGATTACTTCTAACGATCACTACTTTGGAGTCCTCGAACTCACTGAAGGGCTCTAATTTTTCGATCATATACTCCACCTCTTTTCTTAAAGAATTGGTTCCCTTTACCTCTTTTGCATATTGAGCGAACGGATCTTTCATTTCATGGTGACTTATCGAACTGCCGTCGAAAACGTCATGTAAGATTATATGCTCAGGATTAACCTTCTTCATAAAATCAAGAGTGGTATTTATTACCCTATGATCTTCCTTACCTAGGTGTAGATCTCCTAATATACAAGCAGATATCTTGGCGGTTCGATCTATCTTAGACTCCCCTACCAATCTAACTGCTGGCTCTGCAAAATTTTCTTGATTCCATTCCATCTCATCAACTGGTGAATCAAACACTATCGGCTCCTCTGATCCTTCAAATCTAACGCTGTTCCATAGGTCCATAAAGTCTCCATTGTCATCTGCCGTTACCTGTCTGATAAAAAAGGTATTATCGTCCTTTATTTCGGCAATAACGAATCCTAGTGTATGGTGAAATTCTCCTTTTTTACCTGATTTGGAATCTGTATAGTTTTTAATAGTGCAAGCACCGGTAGTTAACATCATTTTAGGCTTACATCCCTCAAGAACCGGAATCATCTCCATTTGTACTTTAGGTGATCCAAATATACAGCTATTTAGTCCGCTCATTCCCTGCATCCCAGTCATAGGATTAACCGCAGTCGGTTGTATCTTAACATCTGACATTATAGATAGATACATATGAATATCGTGCCGAGCAGCATCCAGATATTTTCTAATCGGCTCATGCCATGTGTCTCTATTATTGTCAGAAAATACTGACGTTGGATTTTTATATCTGCCGGCAATCACATGGATATCTGCCTTGATCTGCTTTGCATATTCCTCAATGTTGGATAGAAATCTCCTATGAACTGGTGTATTATTTTGGGCCCATGTTATGAGAAACCTTTTACGCTTTTCATTAAACGTTCTCTGTTTAGCCTTAATTAACTCGGGAGATTCGGTCTCTTCTTTTTCAGTTAATCCCAATTTAGATACCCAGGTTTGAACAGTTCTAATAGAAGTATTAGAATATTCCACTAACATTCTCATTCGATTATCCCAAGTTATAGATTTGTCTAGATATACATTTTTGAAAAAATTCTTGTCCTCGTCAGTTAAGTCATTAAATCGCATAAGCAGGTTTAAGTTTTGTTATTAATTATATTAAAATAGAACAATTAGGTTTTACTTGGAATCCAATTCTTTTTTAAGATTGAAAAATTCAGACTTTATACAAATTGGAACCATCTCTTTAAAGGAGTTAAAGTCTCCTCTCGATATGGCATCTATTACCTTCTCAGACTCTAGATAATTAGGCAACTGTACCAGTTTAAATCCGTCTGATATTCTAAGTGGAACGTTTCGGTTTTTAATGTATTCAAATTCTAGAGCATGATCCTTTAGTCTCTTTTCGCCCGTCCCCCATAGAATAGGATTATAATCCGGCCTTAGGCTCTTCATTATCTCCTTGATTGATCCACTGGACACTAGTCTCACGTCTTGAATCAATTCTGAAAAAGTTTGCTGTATCTTTTCTAATAATATACGAGTAGTTTGATCTGAGAAGGGTACCCTTCTGTTATTCCCTCTTAGGGCAACTAATACTACAGGATTTCCATTTTTCTGTTTCAGTGCTTCTGCCGCTTTGAGATGCCCGTTATGAAATGGTTGAAATGATCCTACTATGATATTAACATCAGACACCTTTCTCTCTACTCCTTCTTTTTTCTCTAGCCATTCACCCTCTCCTATGTATGCATTGTCCCCTAGGTCCGATCCTATGAATTCTCCAAAGGAAGGAAATAGTCCTTCATATACTGCGTCTCCCATCACTAGCCTCTTAATCTTTTTAACAATTAAATTAAGTTGAACTATTAGATCAGGAGTAAAAAAACTAGAACTAGATTTTTTTCTAGTTTTTCTGAAAAAATTAGATAGTATTCTATAAATTTCAACATATGCAGGATCCTTTTTCAATAGGGATTTTACCTCTTCATCACTGATTAGGCTAAGATCCATCTCAAACTCCGGAAGAGTTAAATATTCTGGGGTATCTAATTGTATTCCTTCGTACTTAAATGAATATTCGCGAATAAAATCTTTAAATATCTGATTGATTATTGAAATATATTTAGAATCATAATCTTCATGATCCTTGCACATATTAGCGAGATCAGACTCTCCATACATTTCAAAATGATTCATCAAATCAATAACAATCAGCCAGATATAATCATTGCTCTGATTCTTGTCTGATTCAACATTCTCAGCAGTAGACTCTGCGAAAATAGGATCTACTATCTTGGCTAAAAAGGCATTTGCCTTAGAGTTCTCATCGTTTTCATCGTAAAATCTAAATACAATTCCACCGAGGTCTCCTATTAGACCCGACTCAATCATATTCTCATGAGAGTCCGGATTTAGGACTGACATTATGTATTTGGAAAAGGACTCTGTTTGAAATCTTTCCTTAAGTTTTGACTTAGGAGAATATACAAACTCTAGAATTGCAGATTTTTGCTCATCATCTAATTTTCCTTCAAATATTATAGTAGGAGGCTCTACGCCCAGATAATAGGCCCATTTTTCTAGATCAGAACGAGATTGAAGAGTTTCAATAGGTTGGCCTGAATCATCCAGTCGATGTATATAATTTAGAATCAAATTATTTTTAGGCTGTCTAGCATATTTAGATCTGCCTCCATCCTTACCTGTTATGTATTGAAATCCAAAATAAAAATTAGAAGGAATTCGATTTCGCTTTTCTTCGGGCAGGGTCTCAAAATAGGCAATAGCCGGGTTGTAGAATTTCATCATCATTCTATCAACATAGGTAATCTCACCTGATTTTTTAAAGTATTTAAATTTATCAGTAGATTGATTCTTCTTTACTCCAAAAAAATTACCGTCAACCTGTTCATTGATTATGACGTAATTATTTAGCAAATTGTTTAGAAAATCTTCCCCTTTTTTATCGTATATCTGCTTTAAATGCTTGATTCCAGCCATTATTTAGATTTTAAATTATTCTTCTCCTTCTTCAGATGGTGTATTTTTTGAGGCCCCATCCTGTGTAGACTGAGGTACTTTGGTCGGATAGGCATCCTCCTCATCAGAGGGGGCCGACATTTTTCTAATAGAATTTGAATCTATTGAAATCGCAATACTTCTAACATTATCTGCGTCTTCCCGGTTCTTAGTAAAGTAGTCCAATATCTTTTTAATATTCATATTGGTGCTGCTTCCAAATCCCCCATATTTTTCAATCTTTTGCTTTAGACTTTGAGTTGCGTCCCAGCTCCCAGCATATCCTACATTCCAGCAATAGAATGTTACCTTTTCTCCTTTAGATGAATATTGATGATTAATATCATTAATCTTC
>JACCDP011187240.1_pt1 | contig 36905 bp, 11 predicted proteins | sample 7445841 | NCBI WGS metagenome assembly JACCDP01 (sample SAMN15323441, study PRJNA562643) | freshwater metagenome | isolation source: river surface water | place: USA:Blue River Watershed | collected 2017-08-17 | reverse complement strand
CTTGTTTCATACCGTCCAATACATTATACGCCTGTTCCATCTGGAGTAATGCCTTCATTAACTTTTCACGATACATTTTATAAATCAACTACAAGCAAAATTATAAAATATATATTCAATTTTTTATTATTTTCTATGTATAAAGTATAATATGACATCCCTCATCCGAACATTTGCTACCCGAAAAGAGGGGTTGACACGTTTTATTAAACCCGAGTCTCCATGTTATGATGATACAGGTTTAAATTCGATTGTTTTATTTCCATTCACCCTTACAAATGGTGTTCTCGATATATCCTATCAAGGAAATACATTTGAAGCAGATATGGTTGATACTACAAATGTAGATCCAATTTCTGAAACTGATGTGGCAATTCAAGTTCTGGGTGGTCCTCAAATCGTGACATCTCTTGGAGATAATTTTAAGAGTTATGTTCGTGCCTGGAGAGATGGTACCATTGATGCTGGATCTCCTATTGAAATCCATATTACCCCCCAGATGATCCGTGTTCAACAGGTTGATGTTCTAAATGTAAATGCAAATAGTGGACAATCTTATTTAGTTAGTACACGTGCACCATCCAGTGATATGTATATTGCTGGATCCGAAACAACAAAATACAATACAACCTATGTATTCAAGACACCTCTTACATTCACAATTCTTGAAAGTGGTGTCAAAAAATATATTACATTCCGTACTATATTAGATCAAGAATAGACATTTTATTTATACAATCATTTATATATGAATCTTAAATTTCTTTATATAAATGATACATTATAGGATTTCTTTAAAATTTAATGGATGGTATACTCATTTTGGGTATACAATAAATAAGGAAGAACATACGTTGTGACAATTCCAATCACACTAAAGGATGTATAGGACATTCCCTTGAAAACGGATGCCAAGAGTCCACTACCTACCATCATTAGGGCATCGCCAAATAAGATTTTACTGCCCCCAGATTCGGCGTAATCCTTCATGACATCCAACATGGCGTTCTTGTTGCGAGGAATTGGTTCAATGATCCCCTTGTAAAAGATGATATCGTGCAACACTTGGACTGCTACCAAGACACCACTGAAGATACCAAAATTCCAGGGTTCTTTGCGATCACGCACGTATTTGGTGTAGACAAACCGTGCAATTAAGAAGCCGATTCCAATAATAAAGACATCGGCAATCACGGAATTGAGACCAAACAAGTCATACCAACGATTCAAGTTACGTCCCATGACTTCAGGGTACATACGGGTCAAGAAAATTACAATTACATCGACCACTAAAATTGCAACAAAAATATACAATAAATCCTTGTAATTCTTGTAATTACCAATGTCTTGTAATTTCTCCTGCTTTTCCACGAAGACTTCAGGACCCTTTTCTTGTCCATAGACTTCTTGAGCACCCCCTGTATAATTTTGAATCATGTCCATATTCAAACCCATACCTTGTTTGACACCATCGCTGTATTTTTGTACGGAAGGGGCGGTTTGATAGGTAGGAGGCTGGGCTACAGGCAACGCTTCAGGTGCTTGGGGTTTCAAGGATTGTACAGTTGGCATGGGTGGACTATTCATTGCACCGCCGCCGGCAGGTTCACTTTCATAAAACGACCATGACAAATCACTCATATTACTCTATTTCGGGATGGAAATTTTATTCAACCGATTCAAAGATTTTTTGTAAACAGGTATTGCTATGTTCCAATGCACCTTCGACCCATGCTTGTTTCATACTAAAACTTTCGCCACACACGTATACATTTGGCAAAGAAGGCAATGGGTTGCATGCTTCGTCACTCATGGTTTGTAGATCATACTGACCTGGCTTCCAATAGGTTGCACCGACATCCCACATATGGGCTTTGAAAAACAAGGGTTTGGGGATTTTGAAGAATGGAAATAAACGACATATATCATCATAAATCATTAATCCTAATGCATCTTCGCCTTGTTTGTAATACACATTCTTATAAACATCCGTATCTTTTCCATCGGTATACGAAATCATAATCGAGCCTTTTGTAACATCAATTGGGATGATATAACGAAGACGGTGGTTGGTGACTACTTTTCCCAAATTTGCAAACCAGCACGGTGTTGGAAAAATCATATAGGTACGCAATAAGGGTTCGGTTTTTACATGACGCAAGGCCTTCATGGGGCGAAAGCATGGGATTTTACGAAGTGCATCGGCGTGGAGGGTACAAATGACGGCTTTGTGGGCGTGTAATTGTATATTCCCAACAATGGCGGACGGTTTTCCGTAGGAAAAGTTGCAAACATAACCACCGTGTGCATGCTTTGTAATATTTGTTAATGTATGATGACGTAAGATGGTAATCTTTTGTTTTGTTGCATCGTCTTCCATATGTTTTACAAGGGCGGAAAACCCTTCGGCGACGACACCGTAATGTTTTTGACTGCTCAATTCACCGTGATGTAAAAACCCACGCAAGGCTTCATCCGCACGTAGGGTATACATTTCAGAAGCATAGGGAAAGGTCGAAAAAAAGGATTTGGTCTTGTCGTATCCAAACGTCTTTCCGCAAATTTCGTAGAGAGTATGGCGTTGCAACAGCACCGGGTCGAGTTGTTCCAAGGGTTGGAAAAAGGTGGGGAGAATGGATTCTTCAAAGACATTTTTTTGACCCGAATCTTCCAAGAGTGATTTGTCACCTCCATAGGGAAAGTAGGTTGTATCCGAGCCGATCGGAATCCAATGAAGGTTGTATTGTTTTAATAAATCCATGACACGTTTGTGGGAAATATGGACACGACCTGCACCCATTTCCCAATGTACGTCTTCAAACGGTGCAGGAGCTTTGTAACTAAAGGTTCGTCCGCCGAGTTTTCCATATTTTTCGGCAAGGGCAATCGTATACCCCTTATATTTTTTCGATAATTCCAATGCACAATGAAGACCGCTAATACCGCCACCCACAATAATAAAGTCGTACGACGGCTGTACATCCATAATAACGTTTCCTACTTTCAATACGAAATGTTATTTTATGTATTTTTGGATTTGAAAATTATACAATGGGTACACCTTTCGATGCGAGCCATTGCAATACACTTTCTTCCCCACGGACTTGGGAAAAGTTTCCTTGGTAAACACCATTTTTGAGAAGACAAAAAGAAGGAATGGAAGAGAGACCACAATATCCAATCGTATCTGGGTTTTCGTCAACATCGCACTTGTACCATGTGACGCCTTGGGTACGACCGACAATATAGTCCTTGTTTAATTTTTGGCAAGGTCCACACCACGATGCCGTAAAACATACGACCACGTAGGGGTCATAGACACGACCGTCATCTTCCGTTTGATTTCGTGGACGAAGAAGCGATTCAAACAGTAGTTGGTTGGGGAGGTTTATCATCGGGGCCATTTGTATTCACATGTGTTTTTTTACCATAACGCAAAAACGCAATTGCACCAGCACCAATGACAATTCCTACCACCGCAAGAAAGGGAGCAATTGGAAGATCGTCCATACCACCCCCCACCATACTTACGGTACCAATACGGCTTCCATCCAACGGGTTGGACATTTTTCCGTCAGCGATTTTTGTTAATAACCCAATATTCTTGTATCCTTCCAGATTTTGTAAGACTTGGTCTTTGGTTCCTTGTAAAAGATCCGGTCCTTGGCCAACCACGGATGCAAGTCCCACGCCCGTTTTTGCAATCGGAATACCGGTATCCACAGCAAGATTGACAATTTCTTTGGCTCCTTCGGCAGTTTTGCTTACGATTTCACCGGCGGCGGTTGCGGTGGTGGCCAAGGTTTGACCGGTGGCTTTAATGGCTTGTCCGTAGGGTCCCAAGAGAGTTTCGGATAAAGGACCCACGATTGGACTTACAATAGAGGTCAAGATACGTTGGAAAAATCCAAGGACCCCTCCTGCGTCTTCGGCACATGTTTTTGGAACCACATCCTTGGGTCCAAGGTAATTCTTTCCTTCATCATCCATCACCCACCAATTCCAGGGAAAGATGCGTGGCATTCCTTCGGAAAAGAGGGAACCGGTTTTGAAAAAGGTGCGGTATCCATTATAGACCATCCATGCGATTAACACAAGCCACAAGGGAGGAAAAAACAAGGAGGCAAATTGTGCCATTCCTCCATTCAAATCGCCGGCAAATGCATAACTGAATCCAGGAAGGAAGAGGGTTGCCATAAATCCGAGAAATCGATAGGGACTTTTTGCTTCGGGGCCGCTAGAGTCATTGTCACGGAACATTCCTGCACCCACCCCAAGAGGTCCTAATAATGGTGCACGGAGACCGTATTCCATGACATTTTCTTTTTCGGATACAAGTTGGAATATATCATAGAAAAACCATAATCCAAAGGTAAATATATTTGCAATTGCTTTTAACAAAAATGTAAGAGGACTTCGTAAATACAAATGATCGAGCCCAATAAATCCAAAGATTACACTTATTGCAAGTACTGTCCAATAGGAATAATAACTACCACCCCAAAACTTTTTTTGGGTATAATCTACATTTAACAGTGCCATAAGCCTCAACTCCTATATTTCGTACAAGACTCCTTCTAGATACAAAATAACGACTATGCAGGAAATCGCAATCCGGCCATTCCTCCAATCACACGTAGTACATTATAATTTAAGGCGTATACGTGGCACGACATTGCCCCACGACCCCCCGTTGGTAACTCGGCAACCGTGTTATTGGGAGTAATTTGCAAGACAACTTTTTCAATACGACTGCAGTTTAAGGTACCTGTGGGTTGCGTGTCTTCGGGACGTAATGCAAAACTATAACAATAAATATATTGTCCGGAGGGAATTGAAGTGTGACGTTGGTACGGTTGAATCGTGCGAAAGTATACGGGTCCACGTTTTTCAAAGCGGTCCTGACCGTCCAATTGGATGAGTGCATCGGTAATTAAATCATAGGGTCCAGGACCCGTTTCATTGGATGCCAAACTACTGTAATTAAAATACTCATGGGTATCTAACATTTTATTACGTTGGAGTACCCAGAAGAATTCTTTGCATGGATGGTTGAAATCAAGTTGAAAGGTGCCACTATTTGCGGTAGGAGGAACTGGAAAATGGGGAGTATATTGCACTTGGTGGATTAAATATTCGAGTGGGGTACTTGTAAAACGGCGTCGTTCTTGGACGTCTAAATACACATAATCCCCCCATAATTCAATGTTTTGAATACTTGCCTTGTTGACAACAATCCCACATGGGTCTGGACTGGTAACAAGTTCCGATGTATAAAAGAGCTTTTGTAGTGGGGCAAGACTAATATTAATTCGTACTGGATGGTATTGGAGGGCAATCAGGGGTAAATAGAGGCCGGGATTATTACAAAACCAGAATTGAAGAGGAATATGTAATGTAACCGGACCCATTTGTGTGACAGAAGGAAAGCCATCAATTTCCCCAATGAGTTGTTGAAATCCGGTTTTTTTCGAGGCTTCTACGCTCAATTTGCTCCACAAGTGCATCCATTCGCCAGTTTGTTTATCGATTTCTTGGGATCCGATTTGGACGGAAATTTCTTCAATTAGGGCGTGGCCAATTGCATTTGTATATCCGACGGGTGTGCCATTAGGAAGGGTCAGTGCAGGAAGCGTTACCACTAAAAACAAATTTCCAAGTAAATCCCCCAAGCGTGGAACCAGACAACTAATCTTTTGTCCGAAATCGGGTGTACCATCAAAATACATGCGATTGCTTTCGATAGAAAATTGCGTGTGGCGACGGTACACTGCTTTAAAAAAGGTTGTCTGTGGGTTGCCTGTTAAATATACGTCTTGTGGACCAATTGCCACGAGTTGGAGTAAACCACCACCTTGCGTCATCTCTGTAAAAATAGTGGGATAATAAAGAACCTTTTTAACGTAGTAATTATAGAATCGAGACACCATGAACAATTATAATATAGACTTTCTTGCATCCCGTAGTGTCTTGCCATTACAACGTGATTTTGTTCCGTATAGCACGAATACCATGTTTACGATTCGTGATGGGTTCCAAGTTGGAACGACCCTTTCCGAATTTTTCAGTACAAACCAATATAGTGTACCGGAATCGACCGTGAGTTATGCATATTATAATTCGAATTTAACAAGTACTCTTACAAATTTTGTATCAACACCGTCTCTTACGAGTTCTTTTCAAGCTCGTGTACCTTTATTATCAACGATACAACAAGCCACCATTGACAGAACCGTTACGACAACGCTTCCGTATGTATTTGAAAGCAGTTTTGTGTATAACATTAACAATATTTCTTCCTATTTACGAACTTCCAATTATGATTTTCGTTTAGAAGGGTATCATAATTTAGCAATTCGTACTACGGATGTATCCAACAATCCCAGTCAGTATTATATAAGTACTGTTGCAAAATTTGGGAATTATAACGACAACTCCATTCCAAATATTACAACAACCTCCAAATTCATTTTAGGACCATCCACAAGTGTTGTAAATACAATGCCCTTGACAAACTTTTTATTTACACCGTCCGATTATGTATTTCAAAACGCATCCAACTTTACAAGTACTCTTACAGTATCCTATTATGTGTATGGCTCGAATAGTGCAATGAATAGCCGTGTACAGTCATTAGACTCGTATGTTCCCGGTTTACAAAATTTTAAAATTGTATTACATCCCAAGAACTAAAAAAATGCTCTTTATAAAATAAGAACGCAAAAATTATGAGACCTGAACACTACTTAAGCGTTAAGACCTCATAATGTGTCAGGACTCTATATAGAATGGCATCCCAGAAGTCGTTGGACATTGACACACTTTACGTGAAGTCATTGTATGCCCGCGATGCTCGTAACAATGCCCCCATAAGTACCAATTACTTGTTATTTGCAGACGGTAAAGGCGGTACCTATTGGTCAACATTATCGACCATTGGAGCCCCCACCAGCTTTAACAAGATTGTGACGGATGGAGGGACATTTGTTGCAAGCAATACAACGGGAAATACCTTTACGATGCGAGCGGGTCAAGGGATTGGTATGGTACGTGCCGGTCCAAATAGCAATGATTTGTATATTTATCAAAAGACGCCTGTGCCAGCGTTTCAATATTTTGATGTAAGCGGTAGCAATCGTGTATGTGCAGGAAAAGGAAATCTTGTGCAACCCTATTTTCGTGTGGAAGGGTTGAATGGGATTGATTTACGATCCGATCCCCAAAACAATATTTTATACATTGACGGCGGTCGTTCTTTTGATGTAAGTGGTTCCATGTACAGTTTTAGTCAATTCAAGATTACAAACTTTAGTAGTCCACATGTGGGTTGGAGTTATTTGCCATCCAGTCCCTATGATCCGACGCAACCGTGGCCAACGTCCAGTTATATGGAAGTGAATAGTCCTTCCACCGAAATTACATTTATGGGCACGGATATGATTCAATTATCGACAGCATATTTGGCAGGTGGAAATGGACAAACACTCATGTTTTACTTGAGTAGTTTTAATGCTGCGGATGCCGTATTTATCAGTAGTGTTGCACATAGTACGTTGATTTATGAATCACAATTGACATCGTCCGTCACTGGGTTGGGGACTGCAAATTATATTTCTTCGACCCAACTTATTTCGACTGCAACAGGACAAGAGGTCGAATTACGTTCCACTGTAAAGGGATTGGGATCTGCAAATTATATTTCCTCGTCTCAACTAATTTCGACCGCCACTGGTCAAGAAGCGGAGTTACGTTCAACTGTTACTGGATTAGGTACGGCAAAGTATGTTTCGACTCCATCGTTAACATCGACATTGGTTGGACTTGCCACGAGTGGATATATTTCCTCGACCCAATTAACATCGACAGTCACTGGATTGGCAACCGCCAACTATGTATCATCAAGCCAACTTACATCGACAGTCACTGGGTTGGCAACGGCAAATTATGTATCTTCGACCCAATTGCAATCGACGGTGGAAGGACTTGGATCTGCTGATTACATTTCTTCCTCCCAACTTCTTTCGAGTATTTCGGGTCAAACCATTGAACTCACATCAACATTGGTCGGATTAGGAAGTGCAAACTATGTGTCGTCCTCCCAACTTGCCTCTTCGATCATCGGTCTTGGAACAGCAAGTTATGTTTCGTCAACGCAATTAGCATCCACAACCGCTGGTCTCGGCACAGCAAGTTATATTTCGTCAACGCAATTGGCATCCTCCATTACAGGTCTTGCCACCGCTCGATATATTTCTTCCAGCCAATTGACATCGACCATTGATGGACTTTCCCAGGCCAATTATATTTCTTCTTCGCAATTGCGTTCGACGGTACAAGGTCTTGGATCCGCCGATTATATTTCGACCGACAGTTTAACATCCACGGTGGGTGGTCTTGGGAATTTATACTTGTCTTCAGGAGCGTCCTTCATTTCCATTACACAAGGGTTGGCAACGGCAGGTTATATTTCTTCGTCCCAACTATTTTCCACCATTTCCACCTTGGGTTCCTTGGGATATGTATCCTCAACACAATTGCGTTCGACCACGGCATCGTTGGTCTATAGCATTTCCACCTTATCCTCTGTATTTTCTCCACTTACCGTTGTAAATCGCACGGATTCGACATATAATACAACCTTGTCTTCGATTCAAAATCCTTTGGTTCCAACCCAAGGAACTCTTGTGATTCGTCCATCGCTCACCCTGAATGCAACGAATACTCCTGGAAATGAAGTCTTGTATTTTACGAATGGTACAACGACCAATCAAGTTGCATTTAAGACCGGTAACAATTTCAGTATTCCCAATGTGGGAACCTTGGAAGTGACGCCAACATTGCGTACCTTGGATGGGATTGTGAATGAAAATCAAACCGTCTTAAACGGCCGTGTTACGGTGAATGGTTTATTAAGTACGACTACCAATGTGCAACTCAATGCCGGTCTTTTGACACGAGGAACGGTCAATTTATCATCTCCAGTGACCATTTTTGAATCCTTGTCGACCCTTGGAAAAACATCGATTGTTGGGGATTTGGATGTTTTTTCCAATGCAACCTTTCAATCTTCGATTTCCACAAATGGATCGATTGCAATTCGTCAAACCTTGCAAGTAAATAGTAATGCAACCTTTTTGAGTACCATCACTGCACAAAGTATTTCATCGACGTCCAATATTGTTGCATTTGGAAGTATCACTGCAAAAGAAGGATTTAGTGGATCTGGAATCAATGTAAACAGTCTTTCGACCGCCAATGCATCGATTTCATCCATTTACAATAGTTCCATTATTTTGATGAATGGCTTGGCATCGACCGTAACTGGATTGGGAACTGCGACCTATATTTCGAGTGCATCCTTAACGAGTACTATCAGTAATAATCTTACATCCACAGTCACAGGGTTGGGGACCGCAGGATATGTATCGAGTGTAAATAATTTAGCCACCCTGGGATATGTATCCTCGACCCAATTGCGGTCGACGGTGGAAGGGTTGGCAACTGCGAATTACATTTCTTCGACCCAACTCACTTCTTCCATCGCTGGCCTTGGAACCGCCAATTATGTTTCCTCGTCCCAACTCATCTCTTCGATAACAGGACTTGGAACTGCCAATTACGTTTCATCTTCACAATTAATTTCCACGGTTACTGGATTAAACAATAATACCTTGTATAGTTCCATTACCGTTAGTTCTGCGTCGATTTTGTATGGATCTCCCCAATATATTGTTGCATCTTCCAACGTTGGTATTGTATACAGTCCTGACAATATTGTATGGCGAAGTACCAATGTGGGTCTTGCAAATCATGTCATTTATACGCCAAGTGGGTTTTTGCGTGGGTCTGGATCTTCGGAATATGTTGCGGTGGGAGAATCGATTTATACAAGTGTGGATGGTATGAATTGGGATCCATTGGCCAACAAACCAAATGATGCATTCCAAATGTACAGTGCAATTGCGTTTGGAAACAATACATACGTGACAATGGCACGTCGTGCAATCAATAATGCAACATCTATTTTTTACCGACGCAGTGCTGATTCAACGTGGACACAAACCAATGCCATTTTTAATAATCAAAGTGGAATTGCGGGTGGAATTGCCTACAACGGGTCCACCTGGGTTGCGGTAGGTACAGATACATCAGGAGGGTCTATTTTATATTCAACCGATTTAAATACTTGGAGCAAGGCAATTACAAACTTTGATACTGGAGTTGTGAATGATGTCGTTTGGGCACCCAGTTTCAACTTATTCTTTGCGGTAGGTCAAGCATCCTCGGGTGTAAATACGATTCAGTACAGTCCAAATGGTGTATCTTGGGCCTCCATAGGAAGTGGTGGTTTTGCAACAGGTTCCACGGGTGGTGGCTGGAAATTGGATGTATCTGGGGGGTTGATTGTTGCAGTAGGAAACAGTGGTACCCAAGTGGGGTCTGTGCAATGGACAAACAACGGTATTACATTTAACAATGCAACCAGTGGTGGATTTAATGTGGTGGGAGGATTGGCAAAGGGACGTACCATTATGTATAGTTCAGAAATGCAAAAATGGGTAGGAATTGGATATGATCTTGGAACCGTAATTACAAGTGTTGATGGAAGATCCTGGAGTTCAAATGTTACACTCGGTGCAAATTTACAAGCAAAGGATGGTCTTGCAACGAATCTTTCGCAACGTATACAAGGCAATATCATGTACACGGATGGATTTGGCACCTATGTACAAAATAAACAAATTGCATATGGGTATCAATTACAATCAACAACCCAAGGATTAAATAGTTCCATCAGTGCAACGATTTCCTCTATTCAATTACAAAATCTTCCATCCACCGTTGCAGGACTTGGAACGGCAACCTACATTTCATCGAGTCAATTGATTTCCAGTGTTTCTGGACAACGCACCGAGTTATTGTCGACCGTTACAGGGCTTGGAACCGCAACCTATATTTCGTCTTCGCAACTCACTTCTTCCATTACAGGGCAAACCAGCCAAATTGCATCGACCGTTACAGGGCTTGGAACCGCAACCTATATTTCGTCTTCGCAACTCACTTCTTCCATTACAGGACAAACGAGTCAAATTGCATCTTCCATCACGGGTCTTGGAACGGCAACCTACATTTCATCGAGTCAATTGATTTCCAGTGTTTCTGGGCAACGCACCGAGTTATTGTCAACGGTTACTGGATTGGGGACAGCAACCTATATTTCTTCCCCTCAACTCATTTCTTCCATTACAGGACAAACCACGCAAATTGCATCGACAGTTACAGGACTTGGAACTGCCACATATATTTCTTCTTCGCAACTCACTTCTTCGATTACAGGCCAGACCACACAAATTGCGTCCACCGTTACTGGGCTTGGAACAGCGACTTACATTTCTTCTTTGCAACTCTTTTCCTCGATAACAGGGCAAACAAGTCAAATTGCGTCCACTATTGAGGGGCTTGGAACCGCCACATATATTTCTTCGACTCAATTGGTATCTTCCATTGCAGGACTTGGTACAGCAACCTACATTTCATCGAGTCAATTGATTTCCACGGTTGCAGGATTAAGTGCAGGAGGAAGTGTCAGTGATGCATCATTAACGTCAACTGTGCGTGGATTGGGAACTGCAAACTATGTATCTTCCACCCAGCTTACATCGACAACGACAAAATTGATTGATATGATTAATGCGACCTCTGGAATTGGAAGTAGTATTACCACCAGCAGTATTCGTGCCGATGGAATGCTTATGACTGAAACAACAATTTCTTCGCCAGAATTGTATGTCATTGTGGGGGATAGTGTTGGGTATCAAAATCTTAAAATTTCGTATGATGGAAGTAACTTTTCCACATTGGGTCAATCATTTATCCACACCATGATTTCAGTTCGTTACAACAATGGTGTATTTATTGGAGGAGGAAGAGGGCCTACTGCAATTATATATTCCTATAATGGTTCGGTATGGAATACTCCTACAAATGTTGGAACAATGGATGAAACAACCGGTTCCATTTATAATTCGACCTTAAATCGCTGGGTTGCGGTGGGTCGTGATTCCACCTATCGACCAATGATTGCCTATAGTGATAATAATGGTGTATCTTGGACAAGTTCCGTTACAAATTATGGACCAGCTGGAAATATGGTGTATGATATTGCAACCAACAATACGAATGTATATGTTGCAGTGGGTACATATTCAGGTCAACCAACACGGACTGTTCAATATTCTACGGATGGTATTACTTGGAATTTCCCCAATACTGCAGTAAGTATGAGTGAACCACGTGATATTGCGTTTGGAAATGGCAAGTTTGTGGCAGTAGGAAGTTACAATATTATTCATTCCTCGGATGGTTCCAATTGGTACCAAACTGCAGGGGGTGCAACTGGAAAAAATACACGATCGGTTGCATACGGAAATGGAAACTTCCTTGTGGTTGCCAACGAAAGCCCCAACATTATTTATCGTAGTACGGATGGTTCCAACTGGACATCGACCACAGCAACTTTGGGTACAATTCGTCATATTCGTTATGCAAAGGACGCAACCTTTTATGTTGCAGGAGATGACAATTCATCTTCGATTAGTACAATCAAGTATTCGACCGATAATGGTTCCAATTGGGTGGGTATAAATTCGAATGGGTTGACAAATATTGGAGAAGAATTTACATATCGTCCCAACATTTACAATCCACAAACCACCAATCTATTGACCGTTTCATCGGCAACCTTATTGTATAGTACGCAAACCGTTGTGTTACAAAACAATTTGAATTCGACCATTACAGGTCTTGGAACATCACGATATATTTCTTCTTCGCAACTTACTTCGACGGTCACAGGACTTGGAACCGCAACATACATTTCGTCTTCCCAACTCACTTCTTCGATTACAGGACTTGGTACTGCTGCGTATATTTCATCAAGTCAATTAGCATCAACCGTTACAGGGCTTGGAACAGCACGCTATGTATCTTCGACACAACTCACTTCCTCCATTGCAGGACTTGGAACCGCATCATACATTTCATCGTCCCAACTCATTTCAACGGTTGCAGGATTAAGTGCAGGAGGAGGTGTGAGTGATGCATCATTAACATCAACGGTACGAGGACTGGGAACTGCAAATTATGTATCTTCCACCCAACTTACCTCCACAACGTCAAAACTCATTGATTTAATTAACTCGACGTCTGGAATTGGAAGTAGTATTACCACAAGTAGTATTCGTGCCGATGGAATGATTATGACTGAAACAACCTTATCGACCCCTGAATTGTATGTGATTGTGGGAGGAAGTTACCCAGGATATGCAAATATACAAATTTCCTCCGATGGAAGCAACTTTTCCACGTTAGGACAACAATTCATTCATACCGTCAAATCCGTGCAATATGCAAATGGGTATTTTGTTGCTGGAGGTGCAGGTCCATCGGCCATATTATATTCTGCCCAAGGGTCCGTATGGAATACACCTACCAGTGTTGCATCCATGGATACCACAAATGATGTGATTTATAATTCCACACTCAATCGTTGGGTAGGCATCGGTCGTACATCCGCATATCGGCCATTAATTATATATAGTGATAATAATGGAGTATCCTGGACAAGTACAAATGCACATGCGTTTGGAGGAAATGAAATATATGGTGTGACAACCAATAATACGAATTTATATGTTGCCGTGGGTACTGGAGCGACAAGTATTAGCAGTGTTCAATATTCTGCGGATGGTATTACTTGGAATCGTGCAAATACCGGTGCAGCAAACTTTAATGAAGGTCGTGATATTGCATTTGGAAATGGAAAGTTTGTTGCAGTTGGAAGTTACAACATTGTTCATTCATCCGATGGTTCAAACTGGTACCAAACTGCGGGTGGATTTACTGCGAAAAACACACGTACTGTCGCATACGGAAATGGTACCTTTATTGTCGTTGCGAATGAAACTCCTAATATTATTTATCGTAGTAGTGATGGTTCCAACTGGACATCGACCACTGCATCGCTCGGAACAATTCGTCGGCTACGGTATGCAAAGGATTCAACCTTTTATTTGGGTGGGGAAGATACAACCACATTACAAAGTACAATGAAATACACAAGGGATAATGGACTCACTTGGACATCCATTACAACTGGGGGATTTTTACAAAATGGAGAGGGGTCAACCTATCGTCCCAACATTTACAATCCACAAACCACCAATGTGTTGACAGTATCTTCTGCAACCTTATTGTATAGTACACAAACCGTGGTATTACAAAATAATTTGAATTCGACCATCACAGGCCTTGGTACGGCACGATATGTATCTTCCTCACAGCTTACTTCTTCCATCGCAGGACTTGGTACGGCACGATATGTATCTTCCTCTCAACTTACTTCTTCCATAGCAGGCCTTGGGACAGCAACTTATGTATCTTCACTACAACTTCTTTCAACGGTGGCCGGTCTTGGTACAGCACGCTATGTATCTTCATCCCAACTAGTGTCTTCGATTGCAGGTCTTGGAAGTGCAACCTACATTTCTTCATCTCAACTTACTTCTTCCATCACCGGTCTTGGAAGTGCAACTTACATTTCCTCGACACAACTCTTCTCTACTGTAACAGGGCAAACAACGCAAATTGCATCTTCCATTACAGGGCTTGGAACATCACTCTATGTATCTTCTTCGCAACTTGCATCCACGGTTACAGGTCTTGGTACAACACGTTATGTATCTTCTTCACAACTTACATCTACTGTACAAGGTCTTGGAAGTGCAACCTACATTTCTTCATCTCAATTGACATCTACCGTTGCCGGTTTGGGAATTGCACTCTATATATCCTCTTCACAACTTACATCCACTGTACAAGGTCTTGGAAGTGCAACCTATGTTTCTTCTTCTCAATTGATATCTTCTATTACAGGACAAACAACCCAAATCACATCAACAGTTACAGGACTTGGAACAGCAACTTATATTTCATCGGCTCAACTAACATCTTCTGTAACAGGGATTTTACAACCAAATACAATATTTATTGGATGTAATTCTGGGACAAATATACGTACCAGCAGTATTGGAATTGGGATAAACGCAGGTGCAGGGAATACGGGTACAAGTGTAATTGCATTAGGTACTGATGCACTTGCAAGTAATTTAGGAAGTATTAATATCGGTATTGGTGTACGTGCTTTAATGTCGAGTATTGCAACGACATGTATTGCGATTGGTTCAAATAGTAGTACATCAAATCGTGGTTCACAGTCCATTACAATTGGTACAAATACCGGTGCATCCAATCGGGGCAGTTCATTGATTGCAATGGGTGAAAATTCAGGATTGAATAATAGTGGATTTAACAATACACTGTTTGGTCTTTCTGCAGGACGAGATATTTCAGGGAGTTATAATATAGGACTTGGGTATTTCTCTCTTCAAAATGCACGTCATCCAAATAATGCATTTAATATAGGAATTGGGTTTCAATCATTGTTTTCTACCGTATCGACAGCAAATATTGGGATTGGTGTTAATGCGGGTTCTAACAATCGTGGAAATGGTCTAATTGCAATTGGTTCCAATGCAGGTCCAAATCAAACCGGTACAAATAACATCTTTATTGGAAATGGTGTTGGTGGTAGCATAGGAAGCGGTTCAAATACATTTATTGGATATTTAGCAGGGAGTGGAAATTCAGGATATGCAACAGCAATTGGTGCTTCGGCTGGGCAAAGTGCAAATGGTACAGGATATATTTCCCTTGGTTTTAATGCAGGCCGAAACAATGTTGGAAGTGATAGTGTATCGGTTGGTTCATTTGCAGGAAGTAACTCACGAGGTATACAAAATGTGATGATTGGTTCATCGGCATGTGATATTTCAGGAGCGTATAATGTTGCCATTGGTTCTGGAGCAATGCGTGCGTCACGACACCCAAATAATGCAGTGAATGTAGCAATTGGTTCCAACGCATTGGCTGCAACAATCAGTACTGCAAACATTGGTATCGGTGCAAGTGCAGGATTGAGTAATAAAAACGACTTTTTGATTGCCATTGGTTCCAATGCAGGATTTAGCAATCGTGGAATTGCGGCCATTACCATTGGTCACAACGCAGGTGTCGATAATCTGGGTACCGCAAATATCGGTATTGGTTCGAATGCATTATCGGATGTATCTGGAGGGTACAGTATTGGTATCGGTGCATCGGCTCTCCAAAATGCACAAAATGGTTCTAATAGTTACAATATTGGTCTTGGATTTCAAGCATTGTATTCCACCACAACCATTCAGAATATTGCTGTTGGGTGCAATGCAGGATCCAGTAATATTGGAAGCAATACAATCATGCTGGGTCCAGGGGCAGGGTTAAATAATAGCGGCGATTATGTCATTGGAATTGGTCCCAACGCAGCCGCCAATAATACAAACTCGGAACGATTCTTTGTAAAGGGGCTAGGTGAAAATACATTGGTAGGGGATACATATTTACGTCGTTTGGGTATTGCTACAGATAATTATCCAGAATATACGTTGGATGTATCAGGGGATGCTCGTGTGCGTAGTACATTACATGTAGGGTCGTTTGTAAGTACATCTCAAATCCAAACAAGTTCCATCCAATTTGCAGATGTATCGGCGGTAGGAAGTGTGTATATGAATGCACAACGCCTGTACTTTCAAAATGCAACGACGCAATTCGAGTTTATACAAACACAACAAATTGCCTCAACCATTGCAGGACTTGGTACCGCCAATTACATTTCCTCTACCCAGCTCTTGTCAACCAGTGAAGGATTGCATACATACATTTCTTCCTTTATTGATCCAGATGAACTGGCATCCACCGTGGTTGGATTGGGTACAAGCCAATATATTTCGACGGCAGGATTTGATGTAAAACTCGCATCGACTACTGCAGGATTGGGTACCGCCAATTACATTTCTTCTTCCCAGCTTTTGTCAACAAGTGAAGGGCTTTCAGAATATATTTCCTCCTTTATTGACCCTCAAGAATTGGCATCGACAGTAATTGGAATGGGAAGTGCAGGATTTGTATCGACAATTGGATTGGACGCAAAACTCGCATCGACGACCGCAGGATTGGGAACTGCCAATTACATTTCTTCATCGCAACTCATTTCCTCGGTGGCAGGAATTGGAAACACTATTGGTCCTCAACTCGCTTCGACGACCACAGGATTGGGTACTGCCAATTACATTTCTTCATCGCAACTCATTTCCTCGGTGGCAGGAATTGGAAATACCATTGGTCCTCAACTCGCTTCAACCACAACAGGATTAGGTACGGCCAATTACATTTCTTCATCGCAACTTATTTCAACGGTGGATGGAATTGGTAATACCATTGGTCCTCAACTCACATCCACGGTGGAAGGACTTGGAACGGCAGAATACATTTCTTCCACCCAACTCATTTCGACAGTTACTGGAATTGGCAACGTAATTGAGCCTCAATTTACATCTACCGTTGCAGGATTAGGAACCGCCAATTATATTTCTTCTCCACAACTCTTGTCTTCTGTTGCAGGAATTGGCAATGCCATTCAACCCCAGTTTACATCTACTGTCGCAGGATTAGGAACTGCCAATTATGTATCCTCTGTAAACCGATTGATTGCGTACGATACTACCAATAGTAATATTACACTCTTTTCCTCCTTTAGTCGTGTATCAGGGCGTAGTAATATTGTATTGGGTGCAGATTTGATTAATACATTCTCCTCGGTGACCAACATGTCTGGATCCATTGGAATTGGAAACAACGCCTTGCGTGGTGCACGTGGATCAGCAACAGGTTCGATTGGGTTTATTGCGATTGGTAACGGTGCAGGAGAAAATATTAGTTCAGGATCCAACTTTATTGGAATTGGTCGTTCGGCAGGGACAAGTGCCTTGGGAAATAACAATATTGCGATTGGAAATGTAAGTCTACAAAACTCACGGGGTGAATTCAACGTTGCATTGGGACCCAATGCCGGTGCTTTCATGGGAACAGCCGTGAGTTCCATTACCGGTTCCAACATTGCCATTGGGTATTTTGCAGCCTCCAATGCTGTGAGTACCGCTAACAACAATATTGTAATTGGTACCTTTGCAGGAAATGATGGTACCGCTGGAAGTTCCAACGTCTTTGTCGGCTACGGTGCAGGACAATATACAGCATCCAATACCAATGATAGTGTATATTTGGGTCCCATTTCAGGGCGTTATGCAACAGGAAGTCAGAATATTGCAATCGGAAAAAATACATTCTTTAATGGTCGTGGGTCCAACAATGTATTTTTGGGACAAAATGCAGGATTCTGTAACAATGCATCGAATGTGATTGGAATTGGGTTTAATGCGGGTTCCAATAATACAACCAATGACCGTTTCTTCCTCCGTGGGGACAATACCACCGATACATTGGTGGGTGACTTGGCAAATCGTCGTCTTGGGATTGCCTTGGCAAATGCAAATCCTCAATACACTCTTCATGTAGAAGGAGACGCTTATATTGGAAGTACCTTGTACGCAATCAGTTCCTTCAGTACACCGATTGTCTATGCGGATATTGTATCGACCAATTACATTAATGTGAGTAGTATTGATATTGGTGCAGTGAATGTGACAAAGTTGACTGCCTTTGAGATTGATACAGCCTTCTTGAATACCGATTCCGTGAGTACAGGAATTGTAAATGCATACGATATGAATGTTGCCAATGATTTCCAAGCGAGTACTATTACTGCCAGTACAGTGAATGCATATAACATGAATGTCACGGCAGGGTTTGCGTATTCCTCATTAACGGTGGATGGAACCTTGAGTGCAAACATTTGGACGGTCAACATTAAGCATGTGATTAGTACGATTAGTACCTTGTCAATTAAGACAGATTATTTGACGACCGACCATTTGCAATGTTTCAGTACCATTTCCACCCATTCGATTGTGATTTATGGACAGAATACGTTATACAGTCAAGGTGCATCTCGTTTTGAAGGGGGTGTAGATGTGGTAAATTTGACAGCCAGTGGTATGTTCAAAGCCGATTATATTTCGACCTCGTACATTACAGCTAGTACATTGGTTCTTGTTGATCAATTTACGCATGAAATCGATGAAATCTTTACTTCAACCCGTCGACTCTTGTACCACACGGATGATTATGATACACCACATGAACTTGTTCAAGATATTCATTTGCGTTCTTCAATGATTTCACAAAACAATCAATTACGTAACAGTTTGGTATCCACAACCGATGGTATTGAAGATTATATTTCGACCTTTGTCGACCCAGATGAATTAACATCCACCATTGTATCACTTGGTACACAAGGGTTTATTTCCTCCTTATCATCCTTCCCTTTGGTATACCAAAGCACCTTTGATTCCACCATTATGCATTTGGGATCCATGGGATACGTGTCTTCATCGCAATTGGTATCGACATCCCAAGGGTTGAGCGAATACATTTCGTCCTTTATTGACCCCACGGAATTGGCTTCTTCCATTATTGGGTTGGGTTCGGCAGGATTTGTTTCTTCTGTAGGTTTGGATACGAAGATTGCATCCACGGTGGCAGGGCTCGCAACGGCCAATTACATTTCTTCCACGCAGCTCATTTCGACGGTGGATGGCATTGGAAATACAATCGGACCTCAACTCACCTCTACGACTGCAGGATTGGGTACTGCAACCTATATTTCTTCCACGCAACTTATTTCGTCAGTGGCAGGAATTGGGAATACGATTGGGCCTCAATTAGCATCAACGGTTACGGGTCTTGGTACTGCAAATTATATTTCTTCCACGCAACTCATTTCCACAAGTGAAGGTCTTCGTGAATATGTATCGTCCTTTATTGATCCGAATGAATTGGCATCCACCATTATTGGACTTGGCTCTGCAGGATTCATTTCCTCTGTGGGTCTCGACACAAAGATTGCATCGACGGTGGCAGGATTGGGTACTGCCGACTATATTTCTTCCACGCAACTCATTTCTTCCGTGGGTGGTATTGGAAACACAATTGGTCCGCAATTGACATCCACAGTCGAAGGACTTGGCACTGCAACCTATATTTCTTCCACGCAACTCATTTCTTCCGTGGGTGGTATTGGAAACACGATTGGTCCTCAATTAACATCAACGGTGGAAGGGCTTGGCAGTGCATCCTATGTGTCGACACAAACCTTACAATCATCGATCAGTGGAACTCTCTTTGTGAGCACCAGTGGTCAAGTGGTTTATAATCAATCCATTGCATTGATCAGTTTACCAGAGCTTATTTCGACGGTCCAATCTCTTATTAATCAACCATTGGTTGCTCCATTACAATCATATTCATTTTAATTTTGATATTGAAAAGGCATTCGTGATTTGAATGCGGAAACAAATATACGTATAGGATAAAAATAATGTACCCTATAAGTATAGTAAAATGGCGTTACCTACAACGTTTTTAAGTAGTAGCACGTCAGCGGTTCTAATGAGAACTTCCGGTGCCGCAGGGATTATTACACTGCCCTCGGCAACTACCGTTCCTGGCCGTATTCTTACCTTCAAGGATATTTCAGGAAGTTTTGGAGTAAGTACATTAACGCTCAGTACAATTGCTGGCCAATTTTTTGAAGACGACCGCACCCAATATGTGATTAATCAAAAGTATGGAAGTGCAACCTTTGTTGCATCTTCGGATGGTCGTTGGTATCAATTGGGGGGAACTTATGCTTTTGAAAATACAATTTCATCCTTGCACGTGTCTTCTATTACCGGTGACGGTTCCTTACTTACAGGTCTAAATATTGGAACGAGTGTTGGGTCTACCGTAGCAGGTCTTGCATCGGCAGGATATATTTCCTCGACGCAACTTACCTCTACGATTGATGGATTAGGAACAGCAAATTATATTTCTTCGGCACAACTTACATCTACTTCACAAGGATTGCAAGAATATATTTCTACGTTTGTGGACCCTACCGAATTGACATCCACCATTATTGGACTTGGATCTGCAGGATTCCTTTCATCTTTGGATACAAAAATTGCTTCTACGGTGGAAGGATTATCTTCAGCAGGGTTTGTATCGTCTTCTCAATTGGCATCAACTGTTACAGGTCTTGGCACGGCAGCCTATATTTCCTCCACTCAACTCATTTCTACTACACAAGGATTAGAAGAATATGTATCTTCTTTTATTGATGCAACGGAATTAGCTTCTACAATTATTGGGTTGGGAAGTGCAAGTTTCATTTCGTCGGTTGGTTTTGATACAAAGATGGCATCCACGGTCGAAGGACTTGGAACTGCTAATTACATTTCCTCGACCCAACTTGTATCCACCAGTGAAGGGTTACGTGAATACGTATCCAGTTTTATTGATCCCACCGAATTAGCGTCTACAATTATTGGACTTGGCTCTGCAGGATTTATTTCTTCCGTGGGCTTGGATACAAAGATGGCTTCGACGGTCGAAGGGCTCGGTACCGCAACTTATATTTCTTCCACTCAATTGATTTCCACCGTTGCAGGAATTGGAAATGCAACCGGTCCTCAATTTACCTCAACAGTAGAAGGACTCGGTTCGGCCAATTACATTTCTTCAACACAATTGATTTCCACCAGTGAAGGATTACGTGAATACGTCTCGAGTTTTGTAGACCCTGTTGAATTGGCATCCACCATTATTGGTCTTGGCTCCGCAGGATTCATTTCCTCGGTTGGCTTGGACACAAAGATGGCATCGACGGTGGAAGGACTCGGTACTGCGACCTACATTTCTTCGACACAACTCATTTCTACTGTTGCAGGAATTGGAAATGCAACCGGTCCTCAATTTACTTCGACGGTCGCCGGTCTTGGTACTGCATCTTATATTTCCTCAACCCAATTGATTTCCACCACGGAAGGAATGCGAGAATACGTATCTTCCTTTGTAGACCCTGTTGAATTGGCATCCACCATTATTGGTCTTGGCTCTGCAGGATTTATTTCTTCCGTAGGTCTCGATACAAAGATGGCTTCGACAGTTGAAGGTCTTGGCACCGCAACATATATTTCCTCCACTCAATTGATTTCCACCGTTGCAGGAATTGGTAATGCAACCGGTCCTCAATTTACCTCAACGGTCGCCGGTCTTGGTACTGCATCTTATATTTCCTCAACCCAATTGATTTCCACCAGTGAAGGATTACGTGAATATGTTTCAAGCTTTGTTGATCCTATTGAATTGGCATCCACCATTATTGGACTTGGCTCCGCAGGATTCATTTCTTCAGTGGGTTTGGACACGAAAATGGCTTCCACCGTCGAAGGACTTGGTACCGCAACCTATATTTCCTCAACCCAGCTCATTTCTACTGTTGCAGGAATTGGGAATGCAACCGGTCCTCAATTTACTTCGACGGTGGAAGGGCTTGGATCTGCCAGTTACATTTCTTCTACGCAACTGATTTCTACCACCGAGGGAATGCGTGAATATGTGTCAAGCTTTGTAGACCCTGTTGAATTGGCATCCACCATTATTGGTCTTGGGTCTGCAGGATTCATTTCTTCCGTAGGTCTCGATACAAAAATGGCATCGACGGTGGAAGGACTTGGAACTGCCAATTACATTTCTTCTACACAACTTACATCCACCTCGCAAGGTCTCCAAGAATATGTATCCAGCTTTATTGATCCTACGGAATTAGCTTCGACGATTATTGGACTTGGCTCTGCAGGATTTATTTCTTCCGTAGGCTTGGACACAAAGATGGCATCGACCGTGGAAGGGCTTGGTACTGCAACTTACATTTCCTCTTCACAACTCATTTCTACTGTTGCAGGAATTGGAAATGCAACGGGTCCTCAATTTACATCCACGGTGGAAGGACTTGGAACTGCTGGTTACATTTCCTCGACGCAACTTGTATCCACTTCACAAGGTCTCCAAGAATATGTTTCAAGCTTTATTGATCCCACTGAACTCGCATCTACCATCATCGGTCTCGGATCTGCAGGATTCATTTCCTCGGTGGGACTTGATACCAAAATGGCATCGACAGTCGAAGGGCTTGGTACTGCATTATACGTTTCTTCTTCACAACTTGCATCCACAACTGCTGGCCTTGGTACAGCAGGATATGTATCCGCCATTACATCCTTTACAACCTATTCGACCCTAACTCTTTCATCCATCGTCACCAAACAAAATATTATTTTCACCGACCAACGTTTCAGTTATAGCAGTGATATTAGTGGTGTTTTACAAGACGGATCTGGTATTTTCCAAACTTTGATTAGTTCGATTGTCATTGGACAAGGAAATCGTTTACTTTCCACCATGTCGACCACGAATTCCATTATGATTGGTGACAATGCGTACAATGTAATTGGTGACAATCAAATTATTATGGGTACCGAAGCGGGTCAAAATGTCCGTGGAAACAGTAATGTGATTGTTGGTCAATTAGCAGGATCCGAACGTTTTACAGCCTCGGGTGCAGTAGCAATCGGTCCTTCTGCAGGTGTTGCGGTAAGTACAAATAGTGGGGGTATTTTCCTAGGGCCATTTGCTGGGTATCAATTGGGTATAAGTACAATCAATCGTACAATTAATAACCCAATTGCAATTGGTGGATCGGCGGGTGTACGTGCAACAGGGAGTAGTTTAGTTGCAATTGGACCCAACGCAGGTTTTCAAACCTCTACCTCGTTAGGTGTTTATGTTGGATTTAACGCAGGTGCAAACAATGGAGGTACAGATGGTAATGTAGGTATAGGAAATGGAGCATTACAAGGTAGTGTTGGAACTCCTTCAGGGATATATAATACAGCAATTGGTCATAGTGCAGGGACAACAAATCGTGGTAATGAAGTTGTGTTTGCAGGAATTAACTCGGGTATAAATAACACGCAAAACTTTGCAGTTGGTTTAGGTTCTCATGCATTAAATAACAACACAGGTGTCAATGCAGTTGGTATTGGTCAATATGCAGGTATGTCGAATCGTGGTGTGGGTACAATCGCCATTGGTGGCTCCGCAGGATCCAATGCAAACGGTCTAAATAGCATCTTTATTGGTTCGAACGCAGGGCGTGATATTTCAGGAGGTCGTGATCTTGCGTTTGGAAATCTTGCTCTTCAAAATGCACGTCATCCAAATCAACTTGGTTATAACTTGGCACTTGGTGTGGGTGCACTCTTTTCCACGGTTTCATCGTACAATATTGGTGTTGGGTTTAATGCGGGCTCCAATAATGCAAATAACGTACTTATTGCGATTGGCAGTAACGCAGGTGCTGGAAATCTGGGTGCAGGAGCCATTTCAATTGGTCCACAAGCAGGTTCGAATGCACGTGCAAATGAAAGTATTTTCATTGGTTCGAACGCAGGGCGTGATATTTCAGGAGGTACCAATATTGGTATTGGTACTGCGGCTCTTCAAAATGCACGTTTTACAGGTACTGCGATTAATATTGGGATTGGTAATTCAGCTCTATTTTCCACTGTAAGTAGTGCATCCATTGGAATTGGTGCCAATGCAGGAAACTTTAATCGAGCAGGAAATCTGGTTGCAATCGGTGCAAATGCAGGACAATGTAATTTAGGGACATCAGCTATTTCAATTGGTCAAAATGCAGGTTCGAACGCACGTTCGGTAGAAGGTATTTTCATTGGTTGTAATGCTGCACGTGATATTTCAGGAGGAAATAATATTGGTATTGGTACAAGTGCACTTCAAAACGCACGTCATCCAAATCTTGCATATAATGTTGGTATTGGTCAATCAGCCCTCTTTTCGACCATATCATCACACAGTGTTGGGATTGGTTTCCAAGCTGGTTTCTGTAATCGTGCCAGTGGACAAATTGCAATTGGATGTAATGCAGGTTATTTTGCAAGAGCCACAAATAGTATCTTTATTGGACAAGCCGCAGGTTCAAATAGTTCCAATGCAAATAGTGTTGTAATTGGTATGTCTGCGGGGCTTGCTGGAGGTTCAAGTGGTGGAACCCAAGTATTTATTGGTAGTAACGCAGGTGCAAGTAATAGTGGAAGTGTAACGACATTTATTGGGCAAAATGCAGGAACAAATAATGGTGGATGGTATAATATAGGAATTGGGCAAAATGCATCACGGGCAGCAACTTCAGGAAATGACAATGTATTTATTGGATCATTTTCTGGTTCCAATGCAAGAGGATGGGCCAATACAGGGATTGGTTCCAATGCCGCACGTGATATATCAGGGTCACATAATATTGGAATTGGTGGAAATGCTCTTCAAAATTCACGTCATCCGTTTAGTTCATTTAACGTTGCCATTGGGTATGAAGCACTCTTTTCCACATTAAGTAGTGCAAATATTGGTATTGGTTATGATGCTGGTAGTTTCAATACCGCAGACAATTTGATTGCCATTGGTTCCAACGCAGGATTCTCCAATCGTGGAAAACATAGTATTTTCCTCGGGTCTGGTGCTGGTACATCGAATACAACGGATTATCGTCTTATCATTGGTACGGATGCCGTGGCAGGAAATGATCTTATCTATGGACAATTTGAAACAGGTCGTATCGGTATTAACCAACCATCCCCTGAATATGAATTGGATGTATCTGGGGGTCTCAATGTCTCACAAACCATCAGCACCAATTCCTTGGTTGCAACGGGTGCAATCGCCTCACAATCGTTGAGTGTCACACAAACCATCAGTACGAATTCCTTGGTCGCCACAGGAACGATTAGCACCAATTCCTTGGTCGTATACGGTTCCAACACCTTTTACAGTCAAGGGTCAACCATTATGACAGGCCCATCGTATTTCACAGGAGGAATTCGTAGTATTGATGTAAACTTAAGTACAATTACCATGCGTGGAGGAGAAACATCCATCAATTATGCAAGTACATACACAAGTACAATTGTTCCAGCAGGTTCCTTGTATTTAACAGCCGGTTCAAGTTATCCAGGATATGCAAATCTCCAACATTCGGATGATGGAACCAACTTTTCCACCACTCAAGGGGAAGGAATCTTTGTACATTATTTAACATCCGTAAATTACAATAATGGAATGTTTCTTGCAACGGGTACAGGATTTAATAACAGTATATGGTATTCTCAAAATGGTAAGGTGTGGAATCTCGCATCCAATGCATATAATGATACAGGACAAACAGCTCGTGATGCAGCGTACAGTTCGACCATGAATCGTTGGGTAGTTGTGGGTGGTGAACCACGTTACAGTGACAACAGTGGTATGTCATGGACCAGTTCGACATCGTACTTTTACAATATTTCAACCGATCCAATTTACGGTGTTGCCACCAACGGAGGAAGTAACTTTGTTGCTGTAGGAGAAGCAACTGGACAACCCACATATACCATTCAACGCTCGACCGATGGTGGTGTAACATGGACGCTTCCAGCCACCCCTGCCCCCAACTTTAGTTCTGGTCGTGATATTGCATACGGTAACGGCAAGTACGTTGCAGTCGGTAATTACAATATTGTTCATTCTTCGGATGGTAATGTTTGGTATGAAACTGCAGGTGGGTTTACTGCCAAGAATACACGCTCGGTCGCATTCGGTAACGGTAATTTCATGGTCATTGCCAATGAAACTCCCAACATTATTTATCGCAGTACGGATGGTTCTAACTGGACATCGACAACTGCTTCTCTTGGAACCATTCGTCGTGTACGCTATGCAAAGGATGCAGAATTTTATGCATTAACAGAAGATTCTTCTACCTTGCCAAGTACTGTAAAGTATACCACGGATAATGGTTCCAACTGGACAGGAATTGCGGCCGGTGGATTTTACCAAAACGGTGAAGGCTTTGCGTATGCACCGGTTGGTTCAAATGGAGTTGCGTATACAAGTTCGTACACAAGTTCCATTAACTATGGAGAAAACATTTTGAATGTGTTGAATGATGTCCTTTCGTACAATTCCAACGCCGTGATTTTACAAAACAATCTAACATCTACCATTACAGGACTTGGTACTGCCAATTACATTTCTTCTTCTCAACTTGTATCTACCGTTGCAGGAATTGGCAATGCCATTGGTGCTGATTCTCTCACATCCACCGTTACTGGTCTTGGAACGGCACAATACATTTCTTCATCCCAATTAACATCGACCATTTCAGGACTCAATAGTCGTTTCAATACATCTACAATTACAATTGGAAAGTCGAATGCAGCCTATCAATTGGATGTATCTGGCGGTGCATACTTTACAGAAACGGTATCGACTCATTCGATTGTTGTATATGGTTCCAACACCTTGTACAGTCAAGGATCGACGATTATGACTGGTGCAACCTACTTTTCTTCTGCACCCGTCATTGGCAACAGTGCATCCACGATTGTAACCATTGATCAATTGGTGTCGACCGTCACATCGCTCCTCAATCAACCCACCATTCAACAAGCACAATCCTTTTCCTTTTAATTTTTAAAGAAGGAGGGTTAAATCATATTTGAAACATCGTAAAATTTTCTATTATATTATAAAATAGGATAATAGAAAAATGTCGGTCAATAATGCAACCTCCATGTTATTGGCAAATACGCAAAATCAGGCAGGAACAATTACCTTGCCTTCCGCTGTCACCAACGCAGGGCGTGTAATCACGTGTAAAGATATTGGTGGGTATGCGGATGCGTCGACGATTACGATGAGTACCATTGCGGGTGAAACGTTTGAAGATGGGTATACCTTACGTTCCATTAACCAATCGTATGGATTTGAAACATTTATTGCGTCCTCATCCGGCAAATGGTATACGCTCGGTGCATCCGAATATTACAATTTTGGAGCATCCACGGCAACCTTTCAAAAGACCTTGTGCAGCAGCATTCAAACACCGTACATCAGTGCCACCACCATGGAAGGAAATAATGCACATCTTTCGTCCCTACACGTCTTTGGATCTATTAGTACCAACCAAATTCATGTCTATGGTCCTTCTACGCTTACGGTACAAGGATTATCCCAATTTCAAGGGCAATTACTCAATAGTGTATCTATTTCAACACCTTCTTTAATTGCAAGTAGTATTCACACACAAACACCCATTCAAATCAATCAAACCGTCCAACCTTTTATTCAATACGGAATTTCCACCTTTCAAGCCTCGCAATTTCCCATTGTTCTTCCTGTACATTATGCAAACAGTAATTATGCCATTCAAATTACCGGATCTGAAGGAAACAATCAAACCATTATTCCCCACGCATCCACCATCAGTGTCAGTAGTTTTTATGTACATGGAACAATCCCACAAACCTTTTCCTGGACAACCTTTGGGCAAATTTAAGATTTTTCACGCAACAGTCCTTCCAATGTACTGACCCGTACTCCCAACTCTTTGACGGATTCAACCAGATAGGGTATCATTTTTTGATACGACATGTGGTAATCCCCGTTTCCGTCCACCGTAACCGCCCCTGGAATGACCGTTTCCACATCTTGGGCAAGAAACCCTACATCCTTTCGAAATGTATCCTTCCACTCAAACGACACCCCTTGTAATTCTTCTAGCGTGCTGTACGCACCTTCTAAAGGAGCCACATTGATTTTCTTCCGACGGTCGGATGGCTGTAAAAAGTCGAGTGCCGTCACGGTGGACCCGAAGATGCCGTAGGACGATACGTACAATTGCCCGGTACTCGTGCGGTCAAAATCTCCGTAATTTGCATACATATTGGACGCTGTAATGGAGGATGCATAGACATTCTTTACCACGACACTGCCAGTACTAAAATACTGATTCGCATCAATTACAATTCCTGTTGCACCCGCCGCAAAGACCATTGGACTATTGACAACAATGCTTCCATCGGCAGTATATGATTTGAGAAAATCCGTGGAAACGGTCTTGTTATCATAACTGACCATGGACTGTACATTGGTTACACTTGTTTGTAGCGCAATCGTACCATCTCCTCCAGGTGTGCCCGTGTCAAAGACAGGAATCACTTGGCGAAAATATTCATTGACGACGGGTGAAACATAACTCATCTCTTTCTATTCACATTGCAAAAAAATCCTTAAACCCTCAATGCGGAAAACAATAGAATCCACACTATTATAGAATAATAGATGCCAACGCCAGTCCCGATAAACATATCACCCAGTACGTCGGTGATTTTGGTCAGTGTTGCGGACTATAGCACCCTCAATCAAACTCCTGTTGTGCAATTAAGCACGGTGGGTACGATTGGGCGGCTGATTACCATTCGTGACAATGATGGACTTGCATCCTTGGACTATCCCATTGTGATTAGTACAACCCGCAATATATTCTTTCAAGAACAAACTGCCGATTATCCCTTTAGCAGTTTGAAAATCACGCAACCTTTTGGGAGTGCAACGCTTACTTTGCGTGATGTTTCGACTACTAATAATTACAAATGGGGTCTTGTCAATACCTTTGGATTTCCGAATATCCAAGATGCTGTGAATATTGGAGTCACCAATACACACCTTCTCAATGCATCCACCTTATTTATTACGGATTCCATTACCAATGAAGGTACCGCAATATTTCAAGACCAAGTGGTAATTGATTCTTCCGATTTAATTACGGATGCTATTTACGCGAGTACCATCAGTGTGGATGTGAATGCGGACATGCAATCCTTGTCGACCATCAACGCCACCATTGATAATCAATCGACCATTAATTTGGCAACGCAAGACTTGTATGCCGATTATGGGGAAATTACACAAGGTCTCTTTTCGACCGTGGATGCCACGGACAATATTACCACGGACGAAAGTTTTATTGGCTACCGCTTGAGTACGACCCTTGCAACCATTGACGATATTAGTGCCATTACCATGTATGCAGACAATACAGAATTCAGTAGTTTGTACACGACCTATGAAGCCATTTTTGACTGTGAAATCGAGGCCAATAGTACCATTTATGCGGAAGATTTACAAGCGAGTACCTTGTACCTCATTGACAGTCGTAACAACCTTCCCCAACTCTTGACGGTTTCGTCTGGATTTGTTAAACTCAATGCCGGCGATATTTATGTCATTCCCCGTCTCATTAGTACCCGTGCCTTGTACTTGAGTTCCATCTATCTTTCCACCATTGGTCTTACGGATAAAACGTTGCTCACCAACAGTCAATTGTACACTCAAAACAATGAAATCTTCTTGGAAAATAACAAGGTCTTGTACAATACATCGAATTACAGCAGTATCCAATATATTACCAGTACTCTCAATTCCAGTACGATTGTCAATAGCAATTTAATTACGACCGGATCGTTTTCGACCTTGACCAACGCCGCCATTGCACAAACCTTGCAAACTGGAAACTTTTCCACCTTGTCCAATGCAGCGGTCTTTCAAACCTTTACCGCAGGAAACATTTCCACCAACTCGAATATTTATGCCGCCAACAATATTGCAGCAGCCAACAATATTGCGGCATCCAACCTTATTACCAGTGCCGTTCTCGACACAAGTCAAGCATACACCAGCAGTTTGTCCGTTAACCGCCCCAACTTGCAAAATCGCTACACGGCCGATATTTCAGGAACCCTGTTTGTTCCATCCACCTTCACGTCTTCTCTCGTAGCCCAACAAGTGAGTACCAACAATTTGGTCGCTCGTGATTTTGTCTCAACCAATTCATTGACCACGAGTACATTTGTTGCCCAAGGGTATAGTGCATTTGGAACCACGGCAAACACATCATACCGTGTTAACGTAAATCCAATGGCCGGTGCAAGTAGTGGTGCAATTAACGTAAACAATGGATTTTTGGACAATGCAATCAATCGTTCCCTGGATGGAAGTGCGGCAACACCCGCTTACGGATTTTCAGCATTAAATGGTGTGGGTATGTTTCGTCCATTCACAAATAATCTTGCATTTACAACATCTTCAACCGAACGTATGCGTGTTACATCGGTGGGTCTTGTGGGGATTGGTACAACAAATCCATCATATACACTTGATGTGTTTGGTTCATCACGTATGGCATCAATTAGTACTAACAGTATTCTATCTCCTACATATATTGGTACTACAATGACTCTTTCTAACGTTATGACTACCAGCAGTGTCAACACGAATAGTATCAGCACCAATTTCGTCCAAGCCAGTGCATTGAGTACGACCACTGCCACAACTTCCAACCTCTTTATTTCCTCCATCGGCATCAATTGCAATGCACCACGTTTCCCTCTGGATGTCAACCAATCCATCAATATTGCCTCCAATGCCAACATTAGTTCAATTTCGACCTTTAATATGTATGTTGCCGGTAATTTATTGAACAACAGTACCATCACAGCTCCCACTGTAAGTACCACGACCCTGACCGGTTCCAATCTTTTGCTCGGTAGTAATGTTGCCGGTGCAACCGTCACGGTCGTCGGTGGAAATCTACCAGGTATTGTGGGTATTTTCAACAGCAATAATGCACCAACTGCCAATGCATCCTTATTTATTTCCTCGGCAAATGGCAATCGGTTTGATGTGCGTATGAATCCAGGCGAAGGGTCTTTTAACTCCATTGTCAGTACCAATGATGTGACACTTTTGTATGGTCGTCAAAATGCAGCCGGCACCAATATTCCTGCAGCTTTTAGTATTACATCCCAAACCGGTACAGGGCGTGGAATTCGTTTGACCACCGATGGATTTGTGGGAATCAATAAAAAATATCCCACCACGCAATTGGATGTATCAGGATCGCTCCTTGTATCGTGCAATGCCGTTGTGAGTACCCTCCAAAGTCGTAATGTTTCTACACTGATTGAAGTAGTATCAACACTCGGTGTCAATTGTAATGCCCCACGATTTGCAGTCGACATTAACGGCGATTTGAATGTAGCAGGGAATACGACGTTTAGTTCCGTAACCACTGGTTATATTAACAATGCCATTATTTTAACATCATCCTTTGGAATCAATACGACCAATCCTCGCTTTCAACTCGACATTGCAGGAACCGCAGCCATTTCCTCCTTCACAAATACCAGCAGTGCGGTGATGCAAGGCTACTTTGAAACCCGAAATGTATCAACCCTTGGAACCACGTATATTTCTACCAGTTTGTTGGTAGGGGCTTCCAATTTCTTGGTGACACCCACTGGATCGGTGGGTATCAACACCCTCACACCTGCAGCGACCCTCGATGTGAACGGAACGTTTCGTACAGTTGCCGAAAATCGTGGGTTTGTCAATGTATTGAGTTCACAAACGTCCCAACCTGCAATACAAAACAATGGCTTCTTTGAATTTTACGACAATGCCAACTTTGTACCCTCGTCCTTTGGGCTTGTCCAAATTTCACGAAGCAATGCCAACGATCGTCGATTTGGTCTTGCGTTTACCCAAGCCTCCAATAACTTTGCTCCCTCCAACGTGGTGGGTCTTGGATTCATGTCCAACAGTGCAACGTTCGGTATTTCCCGTGGAGTCAGTACCAATAATACCACGGGTCTTTTTATGGATTCGGTCGGTCGTATTGGGATTAACAGCAATACTCCCAATGCTGGATTTTCCATGGACGTGTCTGGTGCGGTCCGTGTCGTTGCAACAGCATCCACCTTACAATTGGTAGGAAATGGGCAAAACTTTGTGGATTATTACCCCACTGCGGCATCGGCCAACTTTAGTCGTACAGGATACGTTGGACAAGGGAATACGAATTTCACCCTTTGGAATAACAATAGTGCCGACATTGTAATGTGTAACAATTCTGCGGAAACGGCACGATTTACTTCGAGTAGTCGTGTTGGTATTAATTGCAATGCCCCTCAATTCCGTGTCGATATTGCAGGAACATTGCGTACCACGGAATTTATTTCGACCCCTGCAAATTATACATCCAATGTGTATTTACTCGACAGTAGTGGAAACTATAATACACTCAACTCGCAACCAGGGGGTCTTTATTATAATGGAAATTTGGTTGCTGGAAGTGGCGGCGGTGGCGGTGGTGGGATTGCCTCCATTCCCTTGAATTTAAGTACCAACAATATTCGTGTGAGTACGATTAGTTCTACGCAAATCTTTACATCAACCATCAATATTGCATCCACCCTTACCGCCAATGGCCTTTCCATTTTGAATAATCAACCAACACTACGTCGATGGGTCGCCGGTGGTTCTGGAGGTTCCAATATTGAATACGGCACGAATGGAAGTAACGACTGGAGTTTCCCCACGTTAGGTGTATTTTCTTCACATGTCAATGCCGTGATTTATGATGGCGGAAAGTTTATTGCAGGTGCAAACAATATTGCAACCAGTACGGACGGGGCAACCTGGACTGCCATTAGTAGCCCCCCATCCTTTACGACCTGTTTTGCCCTTGCCACAAATGGTACAAACTATTTTGCAGGATGTTCTGGTGCAAACACAATATTAACAAGCAGCAACGGAAGTACATGGACTGGTGCAGGAACAAGTACATTTTCCACTGCATGTTATGGTGTAGCAACCAACGGTCGCATTTGGGTATTTGTGGGACAAGGTACGAATAGTATCGCCTATAGTTTAAATAATGGTACATCATACATTGGTCTTGGTACTTCCATCTTCTCCACCGCAGGGTATGCAATTTCTTGGAACGGGTATATGTGGGTGGCAGGAGGAACAGGAACAAACAGTTTAGCATATAGTTATGATGGTATTACTTGGACTGCTGTACCAGGGAGTACCAGTGTATTTACCATAACCTATGGTATTGCCTGGAATGGAATTATGTGGGTGGCGGTAGGGTCCGGTACAAATACAATTGCATATTCCTATGATGGAATTACTTGGGCAGGTATTGGAACATCTGTCTTTTCCACATCGGGTCGTTCCATTGCCTGGAATGGGTCTTTGTGGCTTGCAGGAGGTGACGGTACGAATACGCACGCATATTCATCCAACGGAATTACTTGGACAGGAAACGGAAGTCAACGTATTGGAACACAATTAACAGCCATTGCGTATAGTTCCAATCTTACACCGGATGTGCAATTGAATAATTTAAATATTTATAGTCAAGGAGTTCCCAATTACATTACCTCGACCAACCAAATTATGACGACTTCGACAACCCTTGTATTGAATAATGCACTCTTCGTCAATAATGCAACGGAACGTGTAGGTGTCAATAATTCGTTCCCATCAACCACCTTGGATGTTACAGGTTCCTTCCAGGTCACCCAAAACGCCTTTCTTTCATCGATTGCAACGAATGCAATTAGTACAACCACAATTACTGCACCAAACTTACAAGTTCTAAATCTCAGTAGTGTACGTTCGTTTGCCACATCGTCCTTCCAAACCAGTAGTTTGACAACAACTCTTTTTAACAGTGTGCGACAAAGTACATTATCAGCAACCATATCATCGCTTGGAATTGGACGAGACCCGCAATTTCCACTTACAATTAACAGTTCCAATAGTTACGAGGCCATTATGATTAATCATGGTGCAGGGACTGGAAATACCATTCTGACACGTGATTATATGATAATTGGAAATAGTCGTTCTGGTAATGGTCTTGCATCCATCCAATTGCAAGGGGATACGACGTATAATGCAGGTGGACTTGTTTTGCAAAGAGGAAGTGGGGGTGCCAATACAACAAGTCAATTGCTTCATCGTGGAACAGGAAATCTCAATATTACCGCCCAAGAGGCTGCACCCATTACGTTGAATACAACCAACAGTGAACGCATGCGTATTACTGCCACAGGGTCCGTAGGAATTGGCACCACCACACCCACCCAAACCTTGGATGTGCGTGGAAGTGTGTATGCGAGTGGAAAATACATTGTGGAAAAGGCTTCGTCAGCATCCGCACCAGATTATACCTTTAATGGAGACACAGGTACAGGCCTGTATAGCCCCACAGGAAATGTTGTGGCACTCACCACCAATAGTACAGAACGCATTCGTATTAATAGTGCAGGAGATATTGGTATTGGACTCACCAACCCCAGTTTCCGTTTGGATGTGTCTGGTGGATCCTTACGTGTCGCATCCAATGCAGTCTTGAGTAGTATCCAAACCAACTTTATCAGCACATCCTTTTTCAATACATCGTCTCTCAACACCAATTACATTAGTGCACCCACGGTGATGGCCTCCAATGTGTCGACCACATCACTCTTTGCATCATCCATCTTTGGCATCTATGGACAAATTTCCACCATTTCGACCACGACGTTGCGAGGGCAAACGGTCAATACCAACAGTCTCAATGCATCCATCATTTCCTCTGCCCAACTTACAACCAGTTCGGTCAGTGCCACCACGGTCTACGCCAACATTTTTACCGGTTCCCTCTTAAGTGTCCCCACTGTATTAACTACTACCTTATTACTCAACAACTTTACGGTACAAAACCTTTCCACAACCGGTGTTGCAACCTTGGTCAACACGTCCAATACTTCCAATATTTATGTGGTGGGTGGACAAACCCAGGCAGGTTCCAATGCATCCATTGTGTACAGCAGTGACGGTATTACTTGGACAAACAGTACCAACGGATACACCATTTTTAACAACACCGTCTATTCGGTCATTTACGACGGCAGTAATTTCTTGGCAGCGGGTCAAGGGACGGGTGGCAATGCGTTTGCGTACAGCAGTGACGGAAATACTTGGACCGGTCTCGGAACCTTGGGAGGTCGTTTTACCATTGGAAATGATATGGCCTACAATGGTCGTCGTTACATTGCGTTGGGACAAGGCACCAATACAATTGCCTACAACGACAATGACTTTATTAGTGGAACCTGGACGGGTCTTGGCACCTCCATCTTTTCCTCGTCAGGAAACGTGGTCTTGTGGACTGGTTTGCGATTTGTGGCTGTGGGGACTGGTACATCCTTTTCGATTGCCTACAGTGACACGGGTGCCTCTTGGACGGGTGTGACGGGTTCAAAGACCTTGTTTAGTGGTCAAGGCAACTCGTTGGCCTACAATGGTTCCTTGTTAATTGCAACTGGAGAAGGCACGAATACAATGGCCACCAGTCGTGACGGAATTACTTGGACAGCACTTTCCTCGAGTCCATTTACAACGGCAGGGTATGATGTGACATGGAATGGCGAAATCTGGGTAGCCGTCGGTTCTGGAACCAATACCTTGGCTTACAGTCGTGACGGAATTACTTGGACTGGTGTCTCGGGTATTTTCACAACCGCTGGACGTAACGTGACTTGGAATGGAATCCAATTTGTAGCCACAGGTCAAGGTACCAATACCTATGCCACCAGTCGTGACGGAATGAATTGGACCGGTCGTGGCACGAGTTGGCTCAGTGCTGGATATGCGTCGGCTTACAGTTCCAATGTATCTCCAGATGTGGTCATGAGTAATTTCAACATTTATAGCCGTGCCAACCCCATTTACAATGTGTCGACCAACAATATTTTTGCCGCCCAAAACAGCATCATTTTGAATAATACCTTGAGTGTAAATCGTAGTACCAATAGTGTCCAAGTATATGGAACGTTGGGTGCGGATAGTATGACAATTCCCTCCATCAGCAGTGTTCGTATCAATGCATCGTCCATTACATTGAGTGACTTTTTGCGTGCACCCGCAATAAGTACGACCACAATGAGTACAAATGTTGTGAATGCTGCACAAGTGAATGTACCTTCCATTAGTACAAATATTGTAACACTTGGACGAGGTACTCGTTTATTACCATCGATGACATTTGGTGCATATTCCAATACGGGTATCTATAGTGCAACAAGTAATACACTCAACTTTGTAACAGGGGGAGACAACAATCCAGGAAATCCAGCCAGTGTATTATGGTTTTCGGACCGTATGATTATTTCGTCCATTGACAAGGGAGTCATGTTTCCCATTAACCGTATACGGTTCCCAGAAGG
>JACCDP010127002.1_pt1 | contig 36910 bp, 59 predicted proteins | sample 7445841 | NCBI WGS metagenome assembly JACCDP01 (sample SAMN15323441, study PRJNA562643) | freshwater metagenome | isolation source: river surface water | place: USA:Blue River Watershed | collected 2017-08-17 | reverse complement strand
TCTTATTTGTTTATTTTATTATTTTTTAATTTTTCTTTTCCCTTACAAATTATTCAGTTATTTAATTTTTACCACATTTTTATCTTAGTTAACATTAAATAATTTTAATAAAGCTTGTATCCCAGCCCCCATGCTGATAATTAAGTTCAAAAAAGAGGTATTCTATTAACATAGATGAATTTTAGAGTAAAAGAGAGGTGAACAGTCAATACTGATTAATAATAAAAGATATACGTATTAGCAGACTAGGGCTTAAGATAGGTACCTGTAATACGTATTGACTATGTATAGACAATATTACAAATGTATTAGTATTGACGAGTTTCTCGTCTGGGTGAGGGGATAAATAAATATAATTTCGTTTTCAAAAATCATGGGGGTCCTGCGGGGCTGCGAGGTTCTGGCAGGATAATTACTTTAAGGCTTTAGTGGTGGGCTTACCACAATATATGCAAGATTAGCTAAGACCTTTAATAAAAGTCTTCTATACTCTGTACATATGGAGTTTGGTACTGCGTAATTAACTATATACAAAGTATAGTATATATAATTACTTAGCGACTTATATACCTTTACCACCATAACTTATGGTGAAATCTTTATAGATACCTAGTCTGAAGCTTCATATAATATACCATAACTGCGTTTTGTGCATAGGGTATAGGACATTATCCTATACTTTACATATATTGAATTACTCCGCAAAAACTCCGCAAAAATTATTTTTGGGCGATATTTGGGCGAAAACTATGCAATTTTCCCCCCAAGACAAATTACTCAAAGAATTTGTCACCCAACCATTTACCTACGATTATAGAAAATGCCACTATTAACCCTAAAATGATAGGAGGAACTAAAACCATAACTAAACTAGGCGGAGCAAACTCAATTAGTAGCCATACTAAACCTATAATGGGTAAGAACTTAAATACCTGTCATGGCTAAAATTATAACCCACAGTAAAAGAACGTGTTAAACTAGGATACTCGCTAACAAAATCTGTAACATTCAAGGCAGGGAGCACTAAGTCTCTCTTATAAAGAATCTTAAACACCCCTCTTTGCTCTAGGTCTTCTTTGTTAAGGAGTATGGCTGCTACTTCACTAAACCTATCTACAGGGTAAAACACTATAGTGTTGCTTATCTCATGGCTGGGCTCCCACCCCAACTCAACCATAACTAATTTAGCTTTCTCATAGTCTATCATCGGTCTTTAAAAATAAACTCGGTGTTCCTGTTGTGCATTTTATATACATAGCAGTGCTTAGAGGGTAGCTCAATAGAGGTTAACAAACCCAGATCTAACTTCTCTCTAAGCTTTTTTACAAACGGCTTGTAGTCATCTTTATACTTAGTCCTCAATGCTCTGCTATGGTAGATCTTACCAGTATCAGGATCTAGGTAGCCTTTATCCTTACTGCCACTCCCCAAGTATTGAAAATTAGAAGCTTTGTATACGGTACCTATATGCCCATACATTGGGTCTGCATAAGATACTATAACTTTTATGCTTCTATCTACTTTTTTGATGTGCTTTATGCACTGAGATATAACTCTACTTTCAGAGTTTCTTGGAGCTTCATCCACTAGCACTAACCTTCGCAATTCTAATACTGCGTATTCGTTTCTAGCGAAGCGTTTCCATGCAGTAGTAGACATCGCCCCAAACAGAACCGCCCCTACTAGATTACCCCCATACTCTACAGCAAAACAGTAAGAGATTTTAACTCCATTTATGCTATGAGAATAGTGATTAGCCTCTATAAAAGATCTGATCTCTGAAGCTTCGCATTCTTTTATAGTTAGGTCTTTAGGGCGCATACCTCAACTTCCCGAATCGGTTTCTAGGTTAAACTCAGTGCCCCCAAACTCACTAATAAAATTTTCTACATCTGCTTTTTTTAAATACCTAATATGTGTTTGGGGGAGCATGGGATCAACGAAAACATAACTATCTTGGGTTTGTGTGGGTAGCTTATCAAGCTCCAGACACTCTGTATCCTTATACACATAGAGCTTACCAATCACTAACTCTGCTAGATCCATTTAAGCTTCCACCTTTAGGTTATTTATTTGTCCTGCTAATACTCTCACTAACGTATTTTTCTTTTTGCTTAACTTATCTCCGTTGATAAACATAGGAGACTTTTCACCTTTTTTATCAGTGACATTATAGTGAACTCCAGTCCAATACCCTACCACGTAATTTCTAAATTCTGTCATAGGCTCTACCCATAATATATAGTTCCCCTGAGGTAATAATAACTCAAAAGACCCATCCCCAGTACCGTCATGGTCTACGTTTACTGAGTATAGTTTTTTAGTTTTAGCATTCTGAGCGACTAAATTAGCACCTTTAACATTCCCTATGTTGCCTCTTAAAATGCCCTGCTCAGGAATATTATTTGAAAAGAAATACTTAGCAAAATCTCTTTCCTGCTCGGTCTCCACCCCCCCCGTAGTATAGAACATTAAAGGTTTAACAAAAGCTTTTCTGGAAACCCATAACTGCTTAGAATTACTAAATCTGTACTGGGAAACGTAATCTTTATGCCATATACCCAAGGCGTGGTCACGCTCATGTTTGTAAACTCCCTCGTCAACAGATAATGTTGATTGTATACTTATAACTGCTGCTGAGTAATAAATAGCTACTTGATCGCTGCCAGTTGGCCTTTGAAGGATAGTGTTACCTGCTGCGTTATTGGGTAAGTTTGAGTCTATCCTAATAAACCACTCACCGACACTAGGCGTGTAGTTATTTGAGTTATGGGTTCTGGCCGCTGGTCTATAACCCATTACATCTAAGGTCTGGTCTATAATCTTGGCTTGAGTAAGGCTATCTACTTGGTTAGAGAATACTAAAGATATAGGCACTCTAGAGTCCCACTTAATAAGCTGGTCTCCTGGGGCTATTGATGGGTCACTGGCATCTGGAGTTCCATATCTCCAGTATGCGTTTCTGTAAGTACAAGCTAGTACTGACTGCACTAAACTTACTAACACTAATACTATAATAAATAAAAATTTTAACTTCATAATTTTGTTCCTTTCGATATGTAGGTATTATACCACAGACAAATAATTCTTAACTTTTACTCTACTGGTATACCTTTAACTTGCACACAAGATAGCTCTCTAAATCCATAATAACACACAATATTATACTTTCTGTCTACAAGATAACGAGTTCCCCCAGTATACGTGCCTTTGGATCTATCTGCAACATGGGGAGTGGAATACTCTACAAACCTTCTTCTTGCCTTCTCGTTGCTGTAGACCTCCGAAAAAAGACCTATACTGAATAAACATAAACAAACTAATAGTAATTTTTTCATAAACTCTCCTTTAACTCTAGTGCCCCACGGCCGCCTCTCTTTGGGGGTTAACACACTCGAACCCACGAGTTGCCACACCAGAATGGAAACAAATTATCCCAGTCTTTTCATCCACCCAATAAACTATAGTCCCAATCTTAACTAGTCTGTACCTGCTTAGCTGTTTTGATTCTTGTGTTGAGCTCTTTTGATTTGTTGCTGACGCTGCTATATAAGCTGTACTAGCAGCGTTAGCATTTAAACAGTGCACTAATAGTACGCAAGCTAATAAAAATACCCTCATAAACTCTCCTTAGCTGCTGATATTAACTCGATAGCTTTCTTGGCTGCATAATATGTCGGTGCTGCCTCTATCTGCTTAGCAGAAATGTAAACATTAACCGCTTCGACTGAACAGCCCATTAAGCCAAAAAACGAGAATATGCCCAGCACTGTTGACGCTATGTACACTCCTAAACAGATACCTTCACTATCTGAGTTTAGCTGTCGGTGCCGTTCCTTATTTATACAGTAAAAAGATAGGCTTATTAAAAATATTAGAAATAAAAATAATCCAACAGCCCACATAATATTAACCATAAAATGTGTTTGGTAATAAATATAATCTGACTTTACACCTTCCTCTAACGTCTTCGCTATCATTGGAGATGATTTCTCTAATAACTCTAAAGTGCTACTAGCCACCTTGCCGCCTATTTCTTGTACTGCTTGGGATATAGTATTTACTAACTCTTGTGCGTTTATATTAATATCTACATTATTTGCCATCTATTACTCCTTTTCTTTCTCTTTTTCAGCCCTGTTGAAATAACGACCCATAACTCTTGCGACATTATTTAAATTGATTAATTCCTCAAATGCCTCACGGTCTTCTTTAACTACAACCCAAGAAGGTGGGATTATGTCTACTACTTCCTTCCAATCAGTAGCGAAACTTAAATCAAACTGGAACCTATACTTGTGCCCAACAGTAAAACTATCTGTTAAACTTCTTTGTGCTATCAACTTACTACTCCTTCATAAACTACTTTCACCATTCCACTATTTTCTAATACTATATCACATTCTTCTGTAGTATTTACTAAAAGTTCACCATCTACTCTATTTGCTGTATATTCTAGCTCTATCATAATTCTGGATAATCCTTTTACTAATTACGCCCAATCCATCTCGAACGTATTTCTTTCTTGGAGTGCTATTAGTCCATCTATAGAAAATACTATTTCATTATCTATTAAGCCTTTTTGCGTGAAAAGAAAAGTTATTTCTCCACCATTTGTTAATAATGTTTGACTTCCACTTTCTTTAAATTGTTCGGCTATTTTTATCAGCTTCAAGGTAGGGATTTCTTTTTTAAAAAGCTCTTGGTTGATGCTTTTTGCTAGTTCTTGTTTTTTTAATTTTCTAGCTGCGAGTATTTCCTCCTCATCAACAACTTCCTTACGTCTTCGTTCTGATTCTCGGTCTTTTAACCTCCAATACTCTCGATCGATACACTCAGTCCAAACTTCTAATGACGATAAGAACTTCAACTCCTTAAATTTAGTTAATATTTCTTCTTTAGATATGCCCATTCGTAGCCTCACTTACTAGTAAGTTTGCCCTTCTTACATTTATAAGAAAATCGTTTACTAACTCTAAATCTGCCTTTTTATCCTCTACGTTATCCCTAAACTCAAACAGTAAACCTTCGTAATAATTACATAAATTAACTGCCTCCCCTTGAGTATAGTCCTTTGACGTTCTTATGTCAAGTAAATTTTGGTATACTTCAGTATTTCTGAAGTCAATTATATACTCGCCATGCCTAAAATAATGCAGTGCTTGATAAACTACCCTAAGCCATGCAGAAGTAAATTTTCTAGATCTTTTAGATTCTTTTTGGAGGAGTGGGGTAGGAATAGACCTATCTATGGTTTCTTTTGAGTCCCAGTCACTAGTTAGTAGTTTAGCTTTTTGGTTTTTGGCATAGCCTAAGTGAGAGCTAAGAAGAAGTTTAGGGTTAATTATGCTAGGTAATAAGTTTCTAAGTAGCCCACCAAAATATGTCTTAGTTTCTATTGGGGCGACAAATACCTCTAAAATTGTGGGATTATTTTGTAAGGCCATAGATAAGAAATGTTTTAATTCCCATGCAGTATTATCCTCATTACCTTCTATCCAAGTGCTATTAATAGGTTTACTACCTACACTTAATAGTTCTCTTGTAGGTGTTAAAAACACTGCTCTGTAGTCATAATCGCTGTTTTCGTCAGCCAAACCGTGTGCTCTAGATCCTACTAGTACTTTTAATATTTCTTGCATTGTTTTTCCTTTTACTTAAACTATAGCATAACTAGGAATCTTTTACCTCCTTCACATTAAATTCCCCGTCCACTACCTCAATCTCAGAGAATGGGTGGGTTTTTAGCTCCAGATCCATGTACTCGTCAGCTATAATCATCGCCTCATCTTTTGATTTAGCTTCGATCTCGTATTCCGTAAAAAATTTAGCAATATACTCAAAATTAGCCTCTACTAAATAAACTTTCTTAACTTCTTCTTTCTTTGCTTCCACGACTGTGGGCGGTGAGGCTTCCATCTCTTTAATCTTTTTCTGTAAATCTTCAACTCTTTTAGCTTGATCACTTAAAGTCTTTTCTATTTGCTGTACTGTTCTTGAGGTATATTCACCTGTTGGGTACATTTTATCTAAAAGGGATAGCTGCCCTACGGTTAAAAACTGCTTTAAATATTCTACTTTATCGTTAATTTTCATTCTCTCACCCTGATATTTGTACTTTTTTAAAAGATTGATCCATCGTCTGGGTCATCAGGATTGTCGCAGAGCAGCTTTAATAATACGTATACGTATGAGATCGAAACACTGCAAATCCCTAATAAAAATAATATCTCCATTAGCCTATTTTAAATCCTCTAGCTGCTTCACGTAAGTTAAATGATAATTATTTAAATTTTCTCGAATTTCACTTAAATTGTAATTAAATTCTTTCAGCGATGCGGTATCTATAAACACGTATCGACCTTTAGAGTAACTGTAGTTTACAAAAGTGTATTTTTCGTTACCCCAAGCTGCCATTAACTTTTCAATTCGTTCAGATAATTCTTGGTAGGAAAGAGGTAATTCTCGGACCAGATCTTGACAAGCCTTTAATTCCTTTGCTATCTTATCCTGCATATACTCCTGATTAATAATTAAAAGAAAGGAATCTATAGCTTCCTTATTGATTCCTATTCTCTCGGCTCGCTCATAAAGTTGCCTAAACAAGGAAGGGTTATACATCAGTGTTTGGTGTAATCTGGCAGGGTTTAGCCAACCATCAAACTGAAGTTTATTTTCTTTAAGTAAAGATTCGACTTCCTTTAATATACTTAACTTAATTAAGGTATTTTCTCTCTCAGTTAGCATTTCATTTTTTCCTGTTCCATTGTTTTCATTTATTTTTCTTTTATAAATACAGCAGGCATCAACGTGTTAGATTAGCAGTCTAGTGTTGTTTGTGCTGTGAGCCTGCTTGGTTAGTGGTGTTAGCCACAGGATTTGAACCTGTCACCCCTCCGTTATGAGCGGAACGCTCTTACCAACTGAGCTAGGCTAACATATTAGCTGCGGAGAGGAATCGAACCTCTAACCTCCTCTATCGTGTAGATGGTGCTCTGCCATTAAAGCTACCGCAACATTAAGTACACCAGTCGCCTTTTTCTCTCAGTTGCCTTACTACTTGGCTACCGCTGCTTGAGCGGGTTGGATTTGCACCAACGATACACTGCACCCATTGAGTTTATTTGCTGTGAGACTGGTTCTTCAGAATTAGTATCTAGAGGCATATTGGTCAATATTACAAATTGGTTCGGTTGCTGTGTAGCCTCTAACTAACTCTATGTTCTTATTATAGCATAAGTATCATCATTTACGATACTTTCTACTAAAGCTTCTGGGTTTGATTCTGCTTCTAACACATATTTCATAATAGAAGGCGAGAACCCAGAAATTAACTGTACTCCTTTATCATTTATGGTTGCAGGTGTGTTACCTACCCTACCATTAACATTCCAGAATACTAATTTAGGCATAGAATACCCTGAAGCTTTATACAAATCTTGAACGAATTCAAAGTTAGTACAGTTCGCATCCGCTTCGTTAAATTCCATATCAGATATTACTAATATGCTTTTAGGCATATCCTCTTCTGGTACGTTATTAGTTTTAGCTCTAGACAGAACTAACTTAAATACTTTAGCAAAATCCGTACTCATTCCCCAATCAGCTTTCCTCAAAGCTGTTACTTTATCTTTTAAAGTACCTTCTGGAATAGTAAAGAAAGCTGGATTATCACTAAAAGTACATACTAGGTTTTTAAAGTCTCCAGTTAGCCTTTCAGATAAATAAATGCCTAAACCTACAGAAACATTCATAGGTTCTCCCTCCATAGATCCTGAGACATCACATACTACAAGAGTAGATGATGCTTTGCCTTTTAAGTAGTCTGGTAAAGCTTTCCATTGGGCATCCGCAGTTGCAGCATCTCTGTTCCAGACAGCTTTAACTAAATCCGAAGGAAATAAAACTGAGCTGTTAATCTTCTTAACTCCTTTAGTAACCCCTCCTAGGTATTCCTCAAACCTCTCAGGGGAGTGCCTTCTGAACGCTTTAGAGTAATTATTCATGGCCTTAGAAGGCACATGCTCATATTTTATAGTATCCCACTTGTTAGCCGACATTTCAGTCTCTACTACCCTGCTCTTAGCAGAGAGTATTTGCCTGTAAGCCTTAGCACTTCCTGCTAGCTTTGTTAGTTCTTTCCTTAAAGTTGGGTATTTTTTACGCCCCTCTCTAGGAAGCCATTTAAATAACAGTGCATCATCCCCCTTCGTAAAAGCTTCTTCAATATATTTTAATATAGCTTTTTTAGTTTCTGGGGTAATCCTGTCGTCTTCATAGAGCTCAAATAGAACGTCCCAGCGTGAGAAGTGAACTATGTTGGGGATGTTATTAATAACCGTTGTATCTGTAGATATGACGGCAGTAAGATCTACAGGGTTATTGCTAATGCTAATGAGCCTTGCTAGGTATTTAAGAGCTGTTTTAAAAAACCTTCTCTCCCCTAGTCCGCCCCTAATAGACCCAGCCCAAAATATAAGCTTTATAGTCTTCTCTCTATCAAACTCATAAGCCCTATCTACTAGTGTGGTTATATCTGCTTCGCTTATATTTCTAGAAGCTCCTGCAAGAAATATAAAGTCCACTAAAGGGCTGAATGATGATTTATTAGTTACGGCCCCATTATCTGTGTATCCAGTATTAGTTAAAGTTTTTATTAGTTTGTTCATAGTTTCGTCTCTTTTGGTTCTATTATACCAGATTGACTAGTAGTTAGCCACGCTATTCTTTATTTTTTAGTTTTTCATACCCCATAATGAGAAATATAGCTAAGGCCCACCAAGAAAAAGAAAGTATACAATAATACCCAAAAGACTCTTCTCTTATTTTCCTTTCTATATACATTAAATCTACAAAGTGATTAATTGCGTCCTGCCCTACTTCCAAACACTCTGTTGCTTTTTCGTAGCATATTAGTTTCTCCACAGGGTGGACTGTTACATAATTTAGTGTGTAATAATCATGCCCACTAGATCCGTAGCTACCATGTATTCTTGCTTGGGCGTGGTTAGCTATTAAAAGTAGTAATATAATCAGTAAGATTTTCATTATTAACTATACTCCTGATAAATCGCCACTATTTTCTTTTTTTCCTCTTCTTTAGTTAATAAAGCTACCTCTGCAATCCTTCTTTTTCTCAAGCCTGACTCTGAAGCTAAACCTTTGTTTACTTTCTGTCGCATAACCCACGCAGCGGCAGGTTTATTCCCCTTAGCAGCCAGAGTTACAGCTTTAGTGCACCCTGCACGCCCTGCGTTATAACAGTAACTCACAAGAGCATCGTGCTCGTTCTGTGTGGCTGTTGGGAATAGAGAGAGTACGTATCGAGAATCTAACTCTAAATGTTTGCCCATACGGCTTTTAGCCTCGGTCTTGCTTATACATTCCCACTTGTTAGCAGCCTTAGTTCCATAACCATTAGACCATTGGCTTACGTCCCAGTAAGCACAACTAGAAAAGCCTTCTAAGCTGATTATGAAGGTTAGTAGTGATTCTGTAATCATCCCGTCACCTCGTTTTTGCTAAAAGCACTTTTTTGCTTCTTCAGCCAAGCTAAATTAGAAGTTCTTGCTTGATGCTGTAATTTAAATAGTGTGAGTGTTTTCTGCCCAGCCCAAACCTTGTATGCTTCTGTTACATACTTACGGCTATACCCAGCTCCGCTTTTATTATGCTCATTGAAACTTTCAATGAACTTTTCTTTAGGTAGGTTAATCATTTGGTCTCCCTGAATGGTTGATCTCTGTCTGAACAGAAAACAATATAGTAGTTAGGATCTTCTTTCTGCTGTTCTATTTTTGATTTTTTATCTTTGTCTAGGCAAGCATTTTTAAGTCTTTGAGCTTTGTCTAGTGAAAGATACATCAGGTTAGCTTTTTTATTAATTAATAAATAATCTTTATCTTCGACATATTCAATCTGCTCATAGAGGGTATGATTCCATTCATCATAAGCTCTAGTGAAAGCTTCTCGCTCTGCCTCTGATTTTGCTTCTCTAGATGCTTGAATTTGAGGATTAGTCATTATTGCCATGCAAAGAAGTAAAGATACTGCACCTATCACTTGAATCACGCCATCACCTCATTATTAAATTTTTTTTAAGCTCTTCGGGGTAGTTTTCGTGGCACCATAGAAATTCATGGAATCCCGTGCAAGTTTCTACTGTTCTATGGTTTAATCCAGTGCATCTCAAGAGCCCATCTCCAGCAGCGGGAAATCTTTTCCAAATTACACCATCTATTAAAGGCAAGCACTTTTCTAAAGCAGCTTTTGGGATTAGTGGGATTATGCCTGAAGCTGGACTTGACTTCAAGTGGTAGGAATAAGGCTCACTCATTCTAGGATTCCACATGGTCATAATTTCACCACACGAATAAAGAAAAGTGAGCGTGGTCGCTTCCTCGTTATTCATTACCATTTCTCGACATTCAAACTTAGTGCAAACAGCACTGAAATCATACCCAAGCTCTCGTATCTTCTTCGATTCTTCGTAAGTTAAATTAAGTTCAATCATATCTTTCTCCTTTCTTTAAGTATCCCCAAGATTGCGGCACTGAGCCTTTAATGTCTTGTGGAACGTCAAATTTAAACGCGTCTTTTAGCTCCCAAAAATATAAATCCTTGCCATTGGAATATTTAATTAGTTTCTCCCGAGATAAACACGAATCATTAACTAGGCGAGCGGGTGGGTGTATGAGAATTTCTTTATCCATCCAGTAAATCCAATGTAAAAAAACAAGTCCTGTAATTTTTTTAATTGGACTCGTCTCATATAGATAAATTAAAGGTCTATGATCAGGATTATTCGTAAACCAATCTGCTGGTTCTGTTTTTCTAACCTCAAAAATCTTTTCTCTAGAATATATTTTCTCAGCCCATTTCGGGTGGATGCTTAAAATCATATCTGTCATCTCCCAACCCTCCTGATTCCAGTCTCAGCAGCTCTAGGCTCATGCTGATAGGTAGCCCCGATTCTAGTATGCGATTCTGAGCTGGCAAGAGCTGCTAGCCTTGATTGTTCTTCTAGCTTTTCCATGAGTTCTACAGTCCTTTGGGACTGAGATAAAAGCCTATTAGACTCTAAGTAGTTTCTTTTAGCTCTTCTGTACTCAGCTTCAGCCCATCTCTGATTTTCTCTGTGAATATTTAAAGCATCCCTAGCTATTTGTAGATTAGGCACGTCTGCTAGTGCAGTTTGCCCTGCTAATATTAATGCTAGTACGATTATTTTTTTCATTGTTTTTCTCCGTTTATATGCGCAAGCCATGCTTGCAGCCCTTCGATGATTAATTTTGCCCCTTCCTCATTCACATGGATACAATCAGGCATGATAAAGTCGCTTCCGTCAGGGTTCTTAATTACCTTGCCATCTGGATTGTCTGCATATATTCTAACTGCATTCTCTCTTGCTAAGCTTGATTCAACCAAACCTACTTTGTTACCTTCGTCAGATAGACTAACAGCCTCTGTAAGCTCGTCCTGAGATAAATAAAAGCTTTCTAGCTTATTAGAGTACTTATAAGAGTACAACCTCCTATCGTCTACCCAAAGCTTAATACTAGTATCAGTAAACATTATAGTATATAAGTATGCTATATCTCCGTGTATACCGTCAGTTTCCTCGTAATCTTCGGGTAGCATTGCCAATAGCTCTTTGTAACTCGCAACCCCTTTATTTTTGTTTAGGCTGACAAGATACCTTATCAGATCTACCCCCACTCCTTCTATATACCCATCACAATGGTGGTATAGGATTACTTTTGTACCTTCCTCATCTTGGATTACTATGTTAGCTCTTGTTGACATTTTGTTTTTCCTTTTGTTTTATATTAAATTTCTTGCAGGGGCAAGACGTACCACAACCATATACCCGTAGAACAGACCCTCCAGTCTCCTCACGTCCACATTTCGTTTCTTTTTAAATATGGCAGCTAGTACATTAGCCTCCTCCTCAGTACATACGACAAACATATAAATACCTTCAATTTCCTTCCAAGACACAATCCTTATGTTTAGGATAGCTGCTGAGCCTTGCACCAACAAATTTTTGATTGCTAGCAATACCTTATCAATGCACCACAATATCCCCGTAGCAACACTTCTAATAAATTTTTTAACCATTTGTTTCGTTTTCCTTTTACCCTCTCAATATACCACGAGAGCAAAAAATCTAACATTAGAAAATGTTAATTTTCAGATTTCTCTAATTCTTCTACCCTAGATTCCAGCCTATATACTAACTCCTGTAAGTCTTCGCATTTACTCTGTAATTTGTCGTTTCTATACTCTAACTCGTCTACCTCATCTCTTAGTTTAGATTCCTCGTATTCTAGATCCTCTATCTTCTCTTTAAGCTCCTCTACCTCGTCAGAGTCCTCACCTAAATGTAAAATATCCCAGTCTCTGCATATACGATACTTCACAAGTAGATAGTCTAATACCTGATCTAAATCAGATCCCCGATCCAGTTCTTCTTTCGTTACCTTTATTAATTCTTTGATAGTCATTTTCTCACCTACTAAACTCTTTAACTTCTGATCTTTGATTGATTTTTTATTTCTTTCTTAATGTAATCTCGCATAGGGGTAAAATCTTTAGGGATTTTATCAAAAGTCCAACTAAACTTTAAGCTGTCTGTGGGTCTTTCGGTATAGACTTGGAAGTCAAACGTCACTCGACTTGAGTCAAAAAGATCAAATACAAGAGCTGTCACTCCTTCCTCTGCCCTGAGTTCTTTTAAAAATTCTTCTAATCCTAGTGTCATTAGATCAACTCCTCTATTTTCTGTGAATACACTTTCTCTATAAAGTTCCTGCCTTGTAAACCTTCAAACTGTTCCTGTGTATAGCTTAGCAAGAAACTTCTAGTTATAGGTAGATCGTTATACCTACCCCGTACTTCTTCCCTAGAGATCTTATCCCAATCGCCTTTTTTATATATCTCTCTGAGAACTCTAATATCCTTGTATATAGGTAGTTTAACTTTTAGAAACTGTCCTTCACGATCCTCTAAAACAAAACCTTCTTCTAGGGAATGTTTAGATCTCTCTATTAGTTTAGATAGCTCCGTAACAGTGTTGGCCTTTATTGGTTTGTATGAGAATTTCCTTACAAATTCAGCTATATTTTCGTTCATTGTTTGTTTTCCTTTCCTACATAATAATCTACCACGATTAATAAACCTTTACATTAACTTTCTTTAACTTATAAGCTAAATTCTGCCATGGATAACCTTTAGGGTTACAGATACAAGTTAAGCTCTTACCTGTTATGGGTTTATAAGTCATATATTTATGTGTATGCCCATAAACCCAATACTGTGCGGAAGTACCTCTTAGTAGATCCTCTCCGTTAAAATTATAGAAAGCTGTAGTTAGTTCTTCTCTGAACTCTTTATCTTGGTGTCTTTTCTTATTACTAGGATTTATGTGGCTAACCATTATGTCGGCTAATTTATGCACTCTATCTAGTTTTATATACTCCGTTTCTGCTAACTCATCAAATACTTTAATACTTAGATATTTATGCTCGTTCATACTGTATAGCCATAGAGCTTGCAGCTCTTCATGCGTGGCTACCCTCTCCATAAAGGGATAAGACCCATCATACCAGCCCATACTTCCCGCAACCACAGCATCATCTATTAGCTCATAAGATCCATCAAGCAAATATACCCCATCTAGCTCTTTTATACTAGTAGCTAGATCATTTACCCTATCTTTAGAGCTTACATGAACAGGTGAATAGATAGTCCACAGGTCGTGGTTTCCTGTAACTATACATATAGTTTCATATATCTCCTCCCTAAGCCACTTAAGACAGTTGATAGTCTGGTAGTTATGGTGTCCTAAATCCCCTGCAATAATTAAATTCTTAGACTTAGGCTCCCAAGACCTGAATAATTTTAAGAAAGCTTCTTTATTTTCTATGTTTACTCCTACTAGGTTATACCTAGGAAAATCATGTACGAAAAAATCTAAATGAATATCTGAGCATACGTCAAAACTTACTGTCTTCATGATGACTATCGTAACATAAAAGTACAATTTGGATATGAGATTATCGCCTAAAGGAATAAAATTACTACACGATAGGGAAGGTTGCGTTTTAACTGCCTATAAAGATACAGTAGGGGTCTGGACTATCGGGTATGGTATGACTTTCTTCCCTAATGGGGCTAGAGTTAAACAAGGGGATAAAATCACCCAAAAACAAGCAGATGATATGTTTGCTGCTGTCCTCGAAAATGATTTTGAAAAACCCCTAGAAAAGCTTTTGGCAGGTATTAATTTAAACCAAGACCAGTATGATGCTTTAGTTAGCTTTGTGTTCAATGTAGGGGTTGCTGCGTTCAGTAATTCTACTATGCTTAGACTGCTCAAGGCAGGTAAATTCAGAGATGCTAATAAGCAGTTTTCTAGATGGGTGTTCCCTAAAGAGATAACATCTAGAAGAAAAGCAGAATCTAGGCAGTTTGCTGGTATAGAGTTTATCGACAAAGCTGACCTAGATTCTTTAGTTGGTTGGTTATAAACTACTCTTTATGGGGACTGCGAAGTATACTATCTAGTAAAAACAGTGCAGTAAGATTATGAACAATGGCAACCAATGCTTTAGGTAAAGTGAGAGATTGGTCATTAATGGCCGCACTAATCGTAAGCCCTATAGATGTTGCTGCTAACGCCACCGATACAGGGTTATTGTATATGTTGGATACCCATCCTAAACCCACCTTATTACTAGTCTCTGGCAGAGAAGTATCTAGTGGGGTCTTCTCTTTTTTAAGCTGTGCAGCTATTCTAGACACACTAGCTTGGCTAATTCCTAAAGCCTCTGTGATTTGTTTATAAGTAAACCCAGTGTTTAGCATTTCAACCACTATCTCCTTAGTGCTAGGTAGTATTCTTGATTTTTTCTTTGTTATTTTTTTAGTCTTCTTGGTCTGTGCCATTTTTCTTCTCCTTCTATTGCTATTTTTGTGTGTTTTCTAATTAGCTCTTTAAGATCTGATCTGAACTCACTTATGATTATTTTAACATCTCTTCCTGTTATTTTGGATAATTTTAATAAAGAATCTTTGCAACAGGCAATTAATATAGAATACCCATACTCTATAGCTTTATGACTAAGCCCATACTCGTATCTAGCATCGAATACGTTAGTGATAGACTTAAACATCCTGTCTAATGAATATAGAACTAACTCTATATTTTCAGCTTGTAATTTCCACTTTATTCTAGGTCTTGCCATCGTCCGCCTTAAGCCCTTCTAGTATAGAATAAAACTCTGATAGAGCTTCTTGGTTAGCTGAGGGTATCATTAACCCACAGAGCAGTAGTAGCATTCTTATTATAGCCCGCTGGGTTGTAATTAGGTACTCTATTTTTTCATCGTTAGCCCTACTCACCTAGCACCCCCACTAGAAAAGAAACTGTTTTTGCGAGCGAGTCTATGTGGCTATCGTTATAGATAGTATAGTTAATAAGATCTAACCTTTTAACCCACTCCTTCTCAGACACATGTACCCATTTTGGATCTACACCTTGGTTAATTAAAGAATGAAGCCACTCTGGGTCATTCCTAGAAACTCTCACTAGCACAGCCCCAGCATCTCGCAAAGCCTGCATTTCATTAGGGAATCTAACATCAGTTACTACTACATTATCCTTACCTTTAATCCTAGCTATCAAGGATTCTACCCATATGTCTTTATGGTAATGCTCACGCATAATATCCGTACCCAAAAACTGTAACTCTTTTCTAGGTATAATATCTCGGCCTAGCCTATCTGACCAGTACTGATCTTTTGTTTCTCTAAATACTCTAGAATCCTCAGTATCCCCTTCAATCATAGCCCTATCCCAGCCATAAATACTTGATAAACAATCCTTTAAAGGCTTAGCGAAAGAATCCTTAGTGTACCTATGATTCTTCTCTAAGATGTCAGATACTGTATTCTTGCCACTGCCTATTAAGCCTATTAACCCTATTTTCATCGGAATAACCCCTTTAAAAACATTACTGAATTTGAAGTAATTTTTTCAGCTTCTTCTTTAGTTTCTCTTTTTTTAAATAGCCTAAACATCTTGTATACTTCCCTTACCCTGCATCTAATCCTATGCTTTGTCGTGTTCTGGGGATAAATCTTCCATGGGTTTCCCCGTTTTAATTAATAGGGGCGAGTTCGCCCCTATTAAACTTCTATTACTTACTAGTTCCTACTGGGAAAGTTGGCATAGCTGATTGCAGCATAGTGACTGGTAATTGCCCATTCCACTTGCTAGCCCACTCCATCTCAACTTTAAGTCTTTCATACTCTACTAATTTAGGATTAGAAGCTAACGCTGCGCCCTTAATAGCTAAGGATTTTGCATCTGATTCTGCCTGAATTAATCTTTGAGCTGATTCTTCTCTAATTCTTACTGTGTCGTTTTGAGCTTTCTCTGCTAACTGTATAGCTGTTACTTTGTCTTGTGCGGCCTGCTTAAAAGCTTCAGAGAAATCTACCTGCGTGATTTCTATGTTAGTTACATTAATACCTTGTTTATTAAGCTTTTCATTAACTGCTACTTTAGAATCTGCCACAACTGCGAGTCTATTAGAATTAAGCTCCACCGCTCCCATAGCTCCTATCTTTTGTTTGAGAGTAGACTCTACTACTGGGGTTAATAGAATATCAAACCAGTTAGATCCTACTTTTCTATAGATATCTATAACTTTGCTTGGCTCCAAGTTAAAGTTTACCGTAATTCGTACACTAGCTCCTTGCAAGTCTGAAGTTAAAGCATTTAGAGTTTGGTTGTATGAAGCTGTTTTAATATTTACTTCTTCTATACTTTCAATAACAGGAATTTTAAAGTGAGTACCTTCCCCAAGTACATCCCCTACAATTTGCCCTGCTCTTTTTTTAACTCCTACATGCCCTGTATCCACAAATGTAACTGGGCTGAATAGGAATAAACCTATAAGCACTATAATTCCAAGAAATCCTACAGGTATTAGCCTGCCTAGTTCTAATTCACCCTTTTCATTATATATCATAAATCTCCTTCTAATATTTTAACCAGAACGTGTCTCCCATCTCTAGAAAACACACTCACTGGCCATAATAATAGCACAGAAATTCTCTTTATGAGTAAATCTATCTTCTCTTTCCATTTATATTCCATATATAGGAAATCTCCTAGAGAAAGTATAGATAGGAAAATAATTCCTGATCCATATAGTAATATTAATATTTTCAGTAATTGCATGTATTTCTCCTAAATAAAAAGTCTAAATGCCCTATCAACCATATCTTCATTAACGCCCACCCATCAATAAATATCAAATATATTTGTAATTTTTCACAAAATAAAGTTAAATATCAAATCTTTTTGATATTTAACCCTGAATCTCACCATTCATCAAATATATTTGATGAGCGTAAATTAATTAACCCCTAAATTATTCAGTGGCCCCAAGAGCAGCTCCTAGCCCCGCTGACAGTACCCCTATTATAGGGATAATATAATGGTCTTCAGATAGAGATCCCGTCAGGCACGCTATTATTAGAGTAGCAGTCGCCCCTAATAAAAAATACTTAACTGCGTTTAGTATTATTAAATCTAATTTCTTTTTCATAGTAAGGTCTCCTTTTGTTTGTTTAGAAAATTTAAAAGTCTTTCAAGTAAGCTTAGATGTGCGTCCGCTTGCTTAATATACTCCCTATTCTTGCCCTTATTAACTAAAAGCTCGTGAAGTAGGTTTCTCTCATGAAACTGTTTAGCATCCAGTATGTCAGATATGGTATTTTCGTAGTCTTCAAGTGAATAACCCATGTACAAGATTATAACAAATTTAATGTAGTTAGGGCTTAAGCCTCCAAGTACCGTCCACTAAAGTTATCAACTGTATCGGCCCTACTGATTTTTTCTCTCCTTTGTACTGAACTGCTAGAGTCTGAGTCCAGCTACTCGGCCCTTTATTATATCCCATTCGGAGCTTACTTAGAGTGCCTACCATAAGAGCATTCCTGAGCCTCCCCATACGATGGGTGTGTGCAGTCACACTCGCCCCATAACATATCTCAAAGCTGCTCAAACTCCCTGTAGCCCCATTAGCCCCCATATCTCCATGCCCCCCAAACTGCCTGCCACTTAAAATAAAGTCTTCATCCCTACTTAGAAATCTTACGTTATTAATCTTTTTGCTCCGTAATATACCAAGGCAGTGCTTCTCCAAGGGGTTGTGCCCATCTAACATATCTAAGCTTAGTTCAAGCCCAGCTCTGTAGTTTACAGGGTCGTTAATAAAAGCCCCAGACTTAAGGTACTTATCTAGCCATTCATCATGGTTGGATCTTACCACTAATACATTCTTAGCTAACTTAGAAATCTCTACCAACTCCGAAGCTACTAGCCCTATATCGTCATAGATTCTACTCTTCTCAGGCTCTTTGGCATACTTATTTGCTCTGTATATTAAATCTTTAGACTCGTGGTGATTGACTGCCGCCCCATCATATAGATCGTGCAGAAATAGATAATCTGGCTTTAACAGCTCACAAACCTCTTTACCCATAGCAAAAGCTTTAGGACAGGTATTACCTATATGTATATCTCCAAATACTACCGCTTCTGCATTTACTTGCGTTTTAGTCTTGTCTGGGCTATACTTAATGCCCAAATCTATAAAACTTCCATCTCTATAAGACTCTAAGTGCCTGAAATGAAATTTATCTGCACTTTCAATCTCCACTACTATAGCTGCCAGAGCGTGGTCAGAGTTAGCTAAGTAACCAGTTCTCTCTGACATGTACATTTCTGTATTATAATCTGCAACCGTAATAGCCCCAGAAGTCATACATACTTTTGGGTACTTACTATTCCCGCTAGGTATGGACTCTAACATAAGTTTAGTACCTGCCGAGATAAAAGATTTACTTTTACCTGCTATCCGCTTAAGCCCTGTGAGTGGGTTAATTTGCTTAGCTGAAGTTTTAATGTTAGATAAGAATAAATTATTGTTTAGATATGTTTCCGAGGGGACTATATACTGCTGTACCCTCTTATCTATGTGCCCCAAACTAGACCAGTCTGAATTTCTCTTTGCTGGGTCAGCACAGGTGAGAACGATTAATCTAGCGTCATTAATAGCGCAGTAATACTTGATAGCCTCCAAAAACCCTTCATGGACTCTACATCCCATTACGGCTGTAGTAATAACGTATCTTTTATACTTTTTTAATTCTGCATTGATCTGCTTAGTGCTGGTCTCTCTTAGGGCCTCCTCTATAGATATATCTATAAATTCTTCTGGAAACTCTTTTCTAACTTCCGCATGTAAATTATTTAAATTTGGAAACTTTTCTCTTAATTTAGCCCTAGTAACACCTAGAGTTTTCAGGTCTTCTAGGGTAGGGGCTTTGCTATGTTCTTTATAAAAATCTAAATATGTAGAAATTATATCATCTCTGGTCATGCTTCAATTTTAACACAGAATCCAAGAACAGAAGCAGCCCAGCTAAAGGGTCATCTTTAGTCGGGGTTAGATTGAGCATAGAGCTAGCAAAGGATTCGATATGTTTCATTACCTGTTTCTTTAAGCTATCATCCTCCATAAGCCTAAAGAAGCAATCAATCTCAGTACCTATAACTGTGGATACTATCCCTTTTTCGGTTTTATTAAACTCCTTAAATTCTTTCTCCGTAAGCTTTTCTAGCGGAGTCTTATCGGAATTCGTTTCTGCAAATAGTATAGTATTTGCGGTAGATCCTTGATTTACGTAATTAACAGCTCCAGAAGAATCTTTGTATTTATAGTATCTAAGCCCGTTATACATTACTTGCGGGGGTAGGAGATCCCATATTATAGGGTCTATAGAGATATATCTACCCTCGAATAGCGGCGGCTCTCCTGTTAATTCCACATTCCTATCATAAACTTCTTCGTAAGTCAGTCCTTGAAAGAAGTGCTCCATGTCTAGCTCTTCTACTACGTACTGGTCATCCTCTGTAGCGTTAGGCGCTGCGTAGGCCATAGCCATCAACGGCTCTTTGCTAATTCTATGGTCTACTATTAAATCCCCAGTCATTTTTACATGATAGGGGTATAAGGCAGAAGTTAAGCCTACTAAGTTAAAAAATAACTCCTCACCTAAGTACTCTCTTATTTGCTCATTCTCCTCGTAAGTTATATCCGTGTACATTTATACTCCTATTCTAACATTAACCTAAAGAGTTTCCATAACGATCCCTTCTTTTAATATTCCTTCTACTAGATTCTTTCCTTTTGGGTCTGCCATCCTCATAAACCCTAGCGTCAGTCTTTATACCCCTAGTGGTAGTGAGTAAGAATAAAGAACTAACCATAGAATCTGAAATATCATTATTATGCCCTGGGGCATGGTCTATCTTACCGCTCTTCTCGTCTTTCTGTAAAAATATGAGCTCGTTAAATAAGTCTTCGTTATTAGGTAAGATAATCCTGCCTGCGTATAGTTCGCTCTTGAACATCTCATAAGCCCCTGGTTCAAGCCTAGTACTGAACTCCTTAGTTTTAAATCCTAATCTTTTGATTCTCTGCCTCGCATCTTTGCTCTGCCATTTATCAAAACTAAAAAGAACTATGTTTATTCCATAATATTGTTTTAGTTTGACTATGAAGTTAACGACATCATCTATACTGACTTCAATACCTTTAGTTGATCTTATGGAAATCGCAAACTCCACTAAGAATACTGGCCTCTCTTGAGAAATCTTTTTACCTTCCTCATCTATTACTATCTCTACAGCTTTACCTAAGACACGTGACATAGATATACCACAGCCATCGCCTGTGGTAGCTAAATCTGTAGATATAACTCTTGGGGATGATCTATCAGCGGGTAAATTCTCCTCTATTACAGTAGGCATACCCTCTGTACCAGTGTTAAAGTTATACCCATTTAAGAAGTACTTAAACCCCATCTCAGAGTATTTAAACATAGCCTCTTTAATAGCTTCTGGCTTTCTGATGAACACGTCCGTACATGTGCTAGACACACCTATAATATCTCGTTGAGCTTTGTCGAAGTTTCTCTCGAAATCTGTAAGCCAAGTAACTGGCACGTGTTCTACCCGTGCATTCGCAGGGTACTGCTTAGTAGCTACTTCCTGCGGTGTCAGTATCTTACCAGCATAATCTTTTGTGGAGACTAAGACTGGGAAGGTTTCTTTGGAGTACTTCCAAGAAGGCATCACATCCCAAGCCCTTTGATCGAAAACTAATTGTGTAGGTTGCCTACCTAGTTTCTTTATGTTGTTCTTAACCTTGCTAGTATAGTCTTTCTCATGGTTAGCCGATGATACTACATATATCCCACCAAAAGTTACACCTTTATTCTCCTGTGTAGCAAATCTGCTCTTGCGTCTGTTTAAAGCTTCATGGATAAATCTTTCTGCTTGATCGTATAAGGCATTATCACCATTCTCGACAGCCTTTTTGGATTTTTCTATAATAAGCATCGTATTTGCCTCCTCTACTGAACACGCTAAGAGGTCAAAACCTAAAATGTGCTCTAGATCTGGCCTAAATACAGAGAATGTTACGTTTATGTCTGTCAGCTTTAATTCAGACTCAGTGTCTTTGTCATAATTAATTTTATGACGCTGCGTGTAGCGCATGTTTAAAAACATGCTTCTGACAAAACTATATACGTTATCCCTAGCAGTCTTAACCCTAGCTGCTGTACACCCTATAACTATAGGCTTATCCTTAATTAACCCAAAGAGTAAGTGAGGGTTATCAAAGCACGTTAGACAGTACAGCGTGTAACAGAGACAAATATTGGTTCGTAAAGTTTTAGCTATACCAATAGCCCCTGTGAGTATAACTTCAGTAGGCTGAGTCTCGCCTACCCAAACATCTGGGCACATTACCTTCAAGTCCTCTATTACTTGAGGCCAATATTTATTTGTTCCTAGGTACTCTGGGTCAGTCACGAACTGCTCTATCGTAACTGGTAGGCGTTTCATTAGCTTTATAGCGGTGATAAAATTAGGATTATCTTTGTAGATCAACTCGTCTACTGCATTCTCAATAATTTTTCTAAGCCTTATTGGATCCCCCTCAATCCCAGAGATTCTCTGTTCTAAATCGGCTAAAACTTCTTGTCGGATCTGATCTAAAGGTAACACTTTAATCCACCACTAACTGCCCTATAGCGTCAGCTAATTCTAATAAGCCTTCTTGTACTCTCGCCTCCAGCTCTTTTCTAGTTATGCCTAGAGCTGTGGCTATCTTAGTATCGGACAAGCCTTCGTCATAATAACCAAACTTCCATCGTAAAGCCTCTGCTAAATGCGCAGGTATCTTCTCTAAAGCCAAATTAACAGAATCATACTTAGCTTGATCTTCCTCAGATACTTTATGTTTATACTCTAAAGTCTCCACCACGGTGGTATTACTACTGTCATTAGTAGATGCGAAATCGTCTAAAGAGTCTATAGTGGTTAAACTTTCTTTAACCAAGTCTAATTTATCTTTACTTACTCCTAACCCGATCATTAACTCATGGTCGGTAGGCACCCTTTCTAACTGTTTGCTTAAATTAGCGTACAGTTTTTTAAATTTATTCATGGTGTCAACCATATGATTGGGGATTCTTATGGCTCTAGCCTTATCTGTTAGTGCCCTTGATATTACTTGACGTATCCAAAACGTAGAGTATGTGCTAAACTTATTATTAGTGGATAGATCAAATTTATCTAGAGCTTTTATGAGTCCTGTAGTGCCTTCTTGTACCAGATCTAAAAAAGATACCCCCTTACCGACATGCTTTTTGGCAATGGAGACCACTAATCTTAAATTGTGTTTTATGAGCTTATCCTTACACTCTAAATCCCCTTGCTGGTAGCGGCGTAGGTAGTCGTACTCAACCTCTTTGCTAAGTACTTTATACTTATTCAGTTTTGCTAAAAAAGACTTTATCTCTTCATCATTTACTTCATTGAGCAATCATTACCCCTTGGCGATAGTATCTACAGCCAGCACTTCTCCCTTTTTATTAAGACTCCAAACGTCCGTAAGCCCCTCGACATAAAAAACTACTTTATTAATAAGCTTCCCTTCTATGTACTCAGCCCATATGTCATCTGAGTCCTCAACGCCGCAACCATACACCTTAACAGAGTTAGTGTCACTTTTATATATAGCCCTGCAATTTACGACCTTGCCAGATATTATATAGTTCTCACCAAAAGAAGTCCTTATAGGATCTTGTATATCCTCTTTAGTTACGAAATATAGTTGGTCTTTTGTACTCACGCTAGTATTATAACACATGAGAGAGAAAAGTGCTAATACAGATTGAAATTTTCTATAACTTTAATAGATTCTATATGGGAATGCCCGCCTTTTCTGGCTATTGAGGCTACACTATCCGCCCTCTTAGCTAAAAGCCTATCCGCCCCTGCCATATCTTTAGAGATTAAATCCTCTGTGCCGTAAACATTAAATATGTTATTAAACCTCACACATTTCTTCCTAAAGAATAAATAAGTTTTTAAGTAGAGCCTTAGAGTCTTCACTGCTATTCCTATAGGGCTGTTAAGGCAGTAGAAATTATTAAGGGTTATACATCTATCTGAAGTTCCTAAACACAGAGTTATAATAGTTCCTAGGCTATGCCCTATTATGTCTATTTTATACCCTTGAGTACTAAGGTTTAAAATTTCATTGGTTATCTCAGTATTAATCATTCCTGAGACGTACCTATTATTCAAATACCCCCAAATATCAGAAGCATAATCCTTAATGTGTAGCGGAAGCCATTTTAGGTAGATAGGTAAATTATCTTTAACGACTTCAAAGTACTTTTCAGTTTGAGCATAGTATACGTAATCATAACTAGCTACTAGCTCAGATAACCCCTCCAGCATGTACTTAGGCTTATTATTAATACCTTGAACTATAACTAGAGCCCTCATTACCTAATTGTAATCTAGGACTCGATTTGAGGGGGAGTTTCCTTTTTAACTTCATGAACTTTAGCTATCAATAAATCTATAGAGGACTCTAAAGCTGCTTTCTGCTTAGCCCCTGGATCATCTATATTATGAGCTTTGTTCTTAACTGGGTCTAGTAATCTTAAATCAAAACTCCACTTCATCTTGTCGTTAACCGTCTGTAAAGCTAATTTTAAGTAGGTAGCTCCCTGGGCTCCGCCCTTATTAGTATAATAATCCTCCATGGCCAACTTAGTTATCATGTCATACTGGGCAAAGGTGTTATTTAATGCAGTGAACGCATCATACCCTTCTAATTTATGTGCATTAATCTTTCTTATGGATTCTAGCCAGCCGTTTATTACTTTGGTACTAACCCCAAAAGCTAGTGCCATCTCATCATCTCTAAACCCTTTAAGAAATAGATCATAAATATATGGGAATATAAAAGTTTCTAACTCTTCTCTTGTTAGTTTTTTATGGTAGTTTGCTAAGAGTCTTAATTGCTTTACCCTCTCTTCAGAATAACCTAAAGCTGAATCGCTTGGGGTTGCTTCCTTCATTAACTCTCTTATATTTAACGCTAGAGAATTATCATCTGCCCTAGCTCTAGGAGCTTCGGCTATAGGGTTTTCTTGGTCTAGTATTGGTTTAACTTCTTCAGGAGTTTTGGGGCCTGTGAGATCTATTCGTCTTTCACGCATCTTTACTTAGTGTACTTGGTATATTGCTCAATGAAGTTCCTTTCATCTATAGTTATGCTGGTTAAACTTAAAATCCAAGTTAAATAACTCATTAACTCCCTTTCATTATGTTTTACTAAGTCATCTATGCACTGGTCTTTAAATTTACCTTTTTTAAATACATATTTTCCTAACCCTTCTTGGAAAGTAAACCAGTCGCCTAGAATAAACATCTCCCCAAAACCTATAGTTTGTGCAGTTTCAGGAACATTTAATTCTTGATATAGCTCTTGCATTTTTTGGAAGATCTGAAGGGTTGCAATCGCATCTACTTTAGCATCGTGAGCGCCCTCCATGACACCCCCAGTGTAAAAGTTATAAAGGCTCTCTAAATTGCACCTGTTTAGCTTTCTGTGGATAGCGTATGGATCTATTAAATTCTTGCTTGCTAAAGATAATTCATAATTACATTCTTTAAGCTGTCTAGATAGTATAGAGAAATCAAACGTGGCGTTGAACATTATAATGTTCTTATAGGCTTTTAGAATTTTATGTATTTTGGGGGCTACTTCCGAGAAGCTTGGAGCATCTCTTAAATCTAAAATATTTATCCCATGAATAGCTTCGGCATCTGGGGATATAGGTACTGTAGGCCTCACATAAGTACTGAAAGTCTTGCCGTCTGTGCTAACCATTGCTATTTGCACGATCTGATCCCTCCTTAAATCAAGCCCTGTGGCTTCTATATCTATAGATAAATATTCATTTTCCCTCATGAGATTAGTATAGCATTAACCTCAATGCCTTATCTAGGTGTCTAAAAGGAAATTTATTAGCAATATACATAGTTTCTTGCAGCTCTAAATTATCTACATAGTAATGTGGATTATTAGGATCAAATTTAATTAGCCCAGACTTTATAAGCCCCGATATTATTTTATCCAGTTGCTTATGTAAGTCTGCGTGTACTTCCTTATCTAAGATTATTAGATTTCCGTTAAACCCATTTTCTCTATCAAAATCTATATGATGTATGTCGAATCTGTTATCTGGGTAAAATCCGTGCTTAGCTTGGAATTCTTCAGCTAAAGCATAACGATCATCATAATTACGCTTCCTACTTGCAGTCCATCTTTGGATGTATTTCGGGTAGAATAACCTTTTTTTCTTTTTCAAGCTTACTCAAATTGTATCTTCCAAGGTCAGCATGATAGGATTTGAACCTACGATGTCGGAGCCACAACCCGATGCCTTGGACCACTAGGCGACATGCTGGCCTTGGAAGATATTAAGATTATACCATGTTTATTGACATGCCACACACTCTTCGGTGTTTATTTTAGCTGACAAAACAGAATCAGAGCGTAGATAATATAAAGTCTTAACTCCGCTTTCCCAAGCCTCGTAATGTACCTGATGCAAGTACTCCCCGTCTATGCCTCCATTTTCTGCCCTGCCAAAGAATAAATTAAGAGACTGTGCTTGGCATATATGTTTTTGTCGTGCTGCTGCTTGCTTAACTATAAACCTTTGATCTAGCTCATAAGCAGTTTTGAATAATTTCTTTTCTTCCTCGGATAGAAAATCTAAATGCTGAACACTTCCTGCGTTTTTAATTATAGACTTCCAGACTTTAGCAGTATTTTGCCCTTTCTCTTTAAGTAAGTTTTCTAAATATACATTCTTAACTAAGAAACTTCCACTTAAAGTTTTTTGTAAGTATGCGTTTCCTGCTATAGGTTCTATACATGGGGTACAGTTACCTGCAATTATTGATATATTAGCGGTAGGAGCTATCGCAGTTAAGTAACTATTCCTATTACCTGGATTATCCTCGCAGCCACCTTTAATCTTAGCAAGTTCTATAGATTTAGCTCTAGCTGCATTTTGGATCTTCTCTGAGATAATTTTAGCTAAGGCTACTGACTGAACTCCCTCGAAAGGAATCTTCTCTCTCATTAAGTAGCCATGCCATCCCATTAAGCCTAATCCGATAGATCTTTCTTTGGAAGCTGAGTAAATAGCTCTTTTGTAATCTCTTGGGTTTGCTGTTTTTAAGAACAGTGTAAGTACGTTATCTAATGCTTCTGTTGCTATGGCGGATACGTATTCTAGTTGATCCAGTGGGCATTGTTCAAGGTTTATGCTGCCAAGTACACATATCGCTGTCCTGTCTTTGTTTGTGGGGAGAATTATTTCTGACTGCCCAGTATAAACCCCATCAAATATAGCTGTGTGGTTTTTAGGTTCGTTAAAACAGTAGGTTGGCTCAACTACCCCATTACTCCGTACATACTCTACATATACCCCTACTTGGTAATCGTCCCCCTGTGGAGACTTGCACTGGCTTAATAGATCCCCTACTTTAAGCTTGACAGCCTCCACTATAATAGGGTCTTTATCAATTAGGGAATCTAAATGGAATTTATGATTGCTAGAGCATCGGAGCGTAGACCCATTTGACAGTTTGACTTCATAAATTTCTTTGTCCCCTGTATACTCAGGAATTACTACTGACCATTCATGACCGTTCCACACGTTAGTGGGTACCCCTACTAAATCCTTGATTGGTATATGCCCTTTATCAGTAAGAATTAAGGTGCGCCCAGGTGTACAGCAAAGGTTGGATTGTTTAATGAACAGCCCTTTATCCCTGTGAGTAGGTAATATATCCCTATTGGCAGTATCCTTATAAAATATGAACGGTTCGCCTGTTTCAATCCTATTCTTTAAAATTCCTTTCCACAGAGTTCTAGCATCTATAGTCTTAACTACTTCCTTAGTGTGGGGGCAGATCATATTGAAAGACCTCTTATCCCTAACTGCCTGCATAAACTCATCAGTGATATTTACTCCGTGATGAATGTTTAAACATTTTCTATTCTCATCCCCTCCTGTAGGTTTTCGTATATTAATATACTCTTCGCAATCTGGATGGCTTATATCTAAATATATAGCTGCTGAAGCTCTTCTAGTAGACCCTTGCGATATAGCTAGTGTGTTAGAGTCTAAAACTTTCATGAAAGGGATAGTACCTGAAGATTTGAGAGTCTTCCTAATAGGTGCTCCATGTCCTCTAATATCACCCATATATACTCCTAGTCCGCCCCCTCCTGCACCCAAGTGAGCACACTCTTCTATAGTTTTATAAATGTCTGTAATGGAATCCCCCATGTATGATAGAAAACAGCTCACTAAATTTCCTCTGTCTGTGGCAGTATTTGTTAGTACTGGAGTAGCTGGCATGAACCATAATTTAGAAATAACATCGTATAATTCTGTAGCTTTGGCTACTATGTCTGGAGTTACTCCCACCTCTTCTTTATCAAATTGATCTGCTAAAGTAATACCTGCCGCTACCCTAGCAAAGAACTGCTGTGGCCCTTCTACTAATTTTAAATCTGCTGATCTTAAAAAGTATCTATCTCTCAGAGTTTCTAGTCCGAAATAAGTTAATAATTTACTTCTACTATGATCTAAAGGTATAGCTTCCTGTAAAGTTTTTACTTTCTGTATATAATTAGGGCTATCCCAAGAGTTACTATCCCCTACTTCATCTGTAGTTTGCGCAAGTAGTATGTCTCTAGCTCTTTCTATGTCACCTTTATCTAAAGCTGCTAATATGTCTTTTTTCATAATCTAATTACCTATTTAGTTTTAGGATGGAAAACTCCATCTTTATCTTTAAACCCTACTACTTCGCAATCTGCATGAGATATAAACTCCTTTTGCGTAGAAATCCAATCATAAAATTTATCATCTGTATCTAAGATAATTGGCTTTCCGTCTGACCCTGTGAAGTAATCACTATCCCATTCTTCCTGATCTATTTGACCACAGTCGTAAAGCCACCAAGCTAATTCCTCACTAGCATTTTCTCCAAATGTCTGGTCTATTAAAGCATCACTTATCTTGGTAGTGCTATCAAACATATTGCAGTTAAGTAGATCTATGCCCTGAGCATATAAGGTGTCTCTTAGTTTTGATGCTTCCCTTGCGTGTTTAACTACTAAGTCGAATATTTGTCTTTTAGTTCTCATCTAGAAATCTCCCCAGTTTATGTCACCTTTACTGTATTCGGTTGCCCTCGCCTCAAAGAAGTTAGCATGCTCTTTACCCGACATCATTAAGTCCATCCAAGCTAAGGGGTTTTCCTCGATTCCGAAAATGGCTTTTAGCCCTAAGTTTTTTAATCTGTAGTTAGCTATGTACCTGATATATTTTTTTAAATCTTCTGGGGTTAACCCATCTACAGCCCCCATCTCGAAACAGGTGTCTATGAAGTTATCCTCTAGTCTTACGATCTCTTCACAAGCATCGTAAATTTCTTTTTTAAAGTCAGGTTTTAAAAGCTTATACTCTTTAGCTAACTCTCTAAATAAGTAAGAAACTCCGTCAGCATGTCCGTTCTCGTCCTTGATGGACCAAGTTACTATCTGCCCAACCCCTTTCATTAAACCTCTTCTAGGAAAGTTCATTAACACTGCGAAAGATGCAAATAGACTTACCCCTTCTATAAACCCTCCGAATACGGCCAAGTTCTTAGCCAGTTGTCTAGGCGTAACCTCTTCCCTCAATGAGTTTAAGTGCATTAAGTCGAACTTATCTCTCATAGCTGCATAATTTCTAAAAGCTGCGTACTCTGAATCTGGCAACCCGAGCGTGTCGTTTAGCTGGCTATATGCCCATGTATGCAAGACCTCAGCATTAGCGAAGGCTGTAAGCATCATAGCTATTTCTGGCTTAGGGAAGTTCTTAATCAATGAGGTATTATAGTTATCCATCACAGACTGATCCCCAGTCGTAAAGAACCTAAGAATTTGGACGATTAAATTCTTTTCCGCCAGAGTTAGCTTTTCATTAAAGTCATAAACATCATCCGTCATAGGTACTTCTGTAGGTAGCCAATGAGCTTTCTGTTGGTTAGCCATGTACTCGAAACATGTCGGGTACTCAAAAGGTTTAAAGACCTCTCTCTTAGTTAAAATCCCCATAAATTTATATCGATTCCCTTTCTGTCTCTAGTATAACACCTGCCTTGCCTATAGATCTAGGGTACTCTCTACCCCTCATAAATAATTTACTTTCTGTTTTAGAAGGTTTATAATATTTCTCTATACTCGCTGTTGCTAGAGCGATATCAAAATCTTTACAGCTAAATATATCCACCGTAATAAAGCCATTTTGATCTGGGAAAGTGTGCACCGCTATGTGACTCTCTGCAATCAATACTATACCACTAACGCCCCACTCTTCTGGAACTTTGCCACTATACTTAAAAACATAAGGCGGCATTATCTTCGTCATCCCGATCTCATCTGGTAGCTTATCTAATATTTCGGCGGTAATTTCTACCGACCTTGTGGCTTTCTCATCACAGCCATAAAGTTCTAACACTAAGTGAGGTCCAAACATTCGTAATTATAATAGTACCTCAGTTTCTTGTTTAAAAAATTAAGATTTTATGAACTATGCTAATAAATCTTCTAAGTTTGCCAACAGGTAATCGTTGTACTTTTTTGGGTGTTCAAAATAATCGTCTGGTACTTCCTCGTCTAAATCTTCTCGATTATCTATACTGTCACTCATAAAAAATTAGGCACAGCTCGGTAAAAGGACAAAAATGGAAAACAAAAAAAATGCTGTGCCTATACAAAATTATACCATGTCACCATACTTTAAGGTAAGTCTCTTCGTAATCTTTTAAATAGTTAAAGAACACATTATCTTGTCCATCTTTATCAAATCTCCTCTGATAGTTTTCAATTTTATCTTGCACCCAGACTTCTCCTTTTTGCCTGAAGTGGGAGTGTAGCCCTTTAGTAGTCCCTACCCCTACATAAAAATCTCCTAAAACAGGCAACTTAATCCCTAAGTTACTATTTTTTACGTCATCCTCTGTATATAAAGCTCTATCTAGAGGGTCAAAGGGAATATCGCCATCCCTTAACAATTCAAAGTACACCTTGCCCATCTTGATTATAGAATCTTGACACTGGAAATATTCAGTTAGTTCTAGCAAGTTTTGAGGAAATCCTCCAAGATTTCTAACTAGAAGACATCCCAACTCAAAAGTCCAAGGTACTTGATACTCAGTCCTCACCCGTCTTATTAATTTAATAGCTGCTATGGTATCTTCTACAGCTTGGAATGCGTTGGAACTGTGCCCTTCACACATATCAGACTCGATAAGATACTTCATCCCTAAAAATCCTTGCCTAAAAGTATCTCAGCTATTCTTGGTTTAAAATAATCTTTGCCTTTACCAACTTTGCCGTCTTCCCTAAATACTGGCTTACCATCCTCTAGCTTAGATAGGTTAGAGTCTTGAACCTCCTCGAAGCATTTTTCTAGAATCTCTACAGCCCTATCTCCATAGCCTGCATCTTCTAATACCTGCAAACCTATATTAAAAGCTACAAAAGCTACATCGCATACACCGTCTATAGTTTCTACTAAACTAATATCTTTATTTTCTAATGTTTCGTCTAGATAGCATGCGTTAGTGAATTCGTCATATATATCAGTTAGTCTGTCAGAGTACAGGTCATAGTCAGCAAGTCCGTTATGTAGCTCCAAAACCTCTTCATCTAAGTACTCTTGATGATCTATTGCTGACTGTAGAGGGTCGGGATTACCAGCTCTTACTATTCTATCTATAAACTGTTTAATTTTTTTCATTGTCAAACTCCTCTCATATCTTTAATTTCGTAGTCTTTGTAGTAACTATTAATATCTTTCTTTTTGCTTACGTATTCGTATAGATAGGCGTAAATATCTATGTCTTCTGCAATTTCTCCTGTTGTTACATCTATAACATGGCAGCCTACGTACTGATCTGAGATCAAAAAGCACTTATGCCTTGTAAGCACATACTGACATAAATGATTTTTCAGGTAATTCAAACCTCCCCAAATCTTGGGTCTCTTACCCCAACGCAAGTTCTTACTTGTGCCACCTCTAGAGAACAGCCCTGTAGCTGGATTAAATATAGCATAGCCTTTTAGCTTTATTGGGAACTGCATTTTATTAATCCTCCATCTTCTCGATTAGAGAAGCAATGAATAGTAATGCAGCCCCCGCTAACATCATTAATAGCCCCACAAAGGCTGTAACCAAAAATATAGCAAAGCTTAAAATAAATCTAGCTAAAGCGGCTACAAAAGCCACTACCAATAAAAGAAGTACTATATCCGCCCACAGAGGGAATGTCGTTAAGCTATCTACTAAAGTCTTTAAATTATCCATTACTTCTTAGCCTTCTTCTCTACGCTTGCCATAGCTTCTTGAGGGGTAAAGTTAGTTCCGTATATAGCATTAATATGCTCTAAGACTCTCTCTAATGGCTGCTTAACACTGTTCATCATACAGTACTGACTTATAATATACATTAGGGCCTTGTTCTGGTTATTCTCTATAGTCTTCATGGGCATTACGGTTGCAATGGTATCCAATACGTGCTGATAATCTTTAGGGCTTAATCTGAAGCTTAAATCTACATGAGTCTTATTTTTACCTTTGATCTCATCCTCATCTTCATCCTCAAGAAACTCCTCAGATGTGGTGTATCTGGCAACGAATGTCCTGACCTCATCGACTGTGTGGGTAGCTATATAGTCAAGTATTTCGTCTTTATTATCATGCCTAATTATGCCCCCTACTAGCACACACTTATAGTAAGATCTAACTTTAAGCATATCCTTTCTAGTTACCCCTGCTGCTGAAAACTTCCTGTAGATGGTTATATAGTGATATGCTTTTTTAACTTCCGATTCCCCCATCAAATCTATGATAAAAGCTTTAAAGGCGTTAGATCCAGTACCTACATATTTGCCCTCGTACCTAGAGTTTTCGTAAAGTTTATTCTCTTGCACCAACGATAACATGCCACCTATGTCGAAAAATGTTTTATATAAAACATCTATCTGCTCTTCAAGCTTGTCTAATAAGTCGTCCTCAGAGACTGAATCAAATTCTTGATCCAAGAACTGCTCAACCTCCCCTGGCAGATTAATTTGTGGCTTATCTTTAGTTAACACTTCCCCTGTAGTCTCTACTTCTTCAAGTAGAACCCATCCTACGACCCCATCTTGGTTTCTAACCTCTACCTGATCATCTGACACGAGCATGACTACCAGCTTATCACCTTTAATGTATACCTTATCTTCCTCTTGTACATCTTCTGCGTACCCTTTAAAGATTAAAACTTCTCCTTTAGCTACCATGATTATTTCTCCTAGATATTAATTTCAATAAATACTTTGCATCTACTACGGCTAATGGCTGTCTTCTGTTCTTTTTCATTATTAGTAGAGGCTCCATAGGACTAGATGCTTTCTTGTTTACTTTGGTGCAGTTTGCTACTGCTTGGTCGAACGCTGCCCAGACATTTAACTTTTCTACATTCTTGCACTCAAATGAGAAAGGTATTAATTTTCTGGCGGCGGGAGATAATTTTATATCCTCTCCTGACTCCCCCATTATAGCACAGGTAACGTCATCTGGTTCTAGGCTTGGGAATATCTCTCTTAGAGTATCCCTAACCCAGTCTTGTAATGCTCTGCCTTTTGCTTTTCTTGAACTTGGAGTCATCTTCTGTTTACCACTCCTCGTACTCTACTACTGTAAGTCCTTTCTTAGTAGCTGTAATAGTGTACCCGTCACCGTAAGCTTCCTCGAAAATATCTTCTACACATCCTGAAAATAGTTTTTTAATGTCTTTATTAGCAGCATCTAGCTCGCCATTGTAATCATTACGGAAAGATATATCTCTGACCTGCCCTTCCTCTAACCCAGAGTCTATGAGTATTTGACTGTCTTCGACATCCCCCCCAAACTCATAGACTCTTGCACCCGCCGAGTTTTCTGCTGTAACCTTGTCAGCAAACTCTTTAGTATATAGTATATACTCTGGGTCACATAGATAGAATACACAAGGATCACCATCATTAAATGATGGGGTGTACTGCTCCCAACTAAACCCTACCAACTCTGGGTATTTATTAAATATATCTGCAAAGGCTTTATCTAAAGTTTCTTTTGCATGTTCTGAGACAAGTTTGTTGGTCTCTTTTATTTTCTCTTTTAATTCATCTAAGTTCATTCCTTTTTCTCCTTGTTAATCTGCCAGTAACTCTTTTTCTACTCTGGAAGCTGCCTTGTAGCTCTTGGCTTTGGGTCCGCCCATCCACGTCTCTAAACTCATTGACCTAAAACATTTGTCTAATGTGGGTATATGCCCTAAATCATCTAGTACATGCTGCTCTGCTATATCCCTCACACTAACTTGCTTACCCTCTGAATTAGTTATAAGTATACCAAAAACTCTCTCCGCCAAGTAGATGCCCCAAGAATTATGTAATAACATTCTGTGTCTCACATCTGGTATGTGGGCTTTAGTATGATCCATAAAGTCGTGGATCTCTTGATAATCGGTAGGTACCCCACCGAATCTCTTAGCTGTAATTATTGCATGTTTGTGTGGTTTCATATAGAAAAACACCTCGCTACGTAAGGACAGGTCTTAGCTTTAGAGCAAGAATCTGTTAAACAGTGAGTTCTTGGGGGAATAGTTTTTGCTTGTATAGATTCTATAGCTAATTTAGACTCTTCTAGTAACCCTCTCACTTCCGTCTCGTAGTCTAACAAATTGACTGAGAACTCCCTGTACATAGAGTCGTAACCATATTGCTTCTCTTTATCATGCTTAGCTCTCCAGTCTTTACATACGTAAACCACTTTACCTATCTGATTTATTCCTAGAGAGTTCTCTTTGATAAATGGTAAGATTCCTAGTCTGTAAACATAAGGAAGCACCTGCTCTATATGCTCCTTTAATGGAGAAATTTTATCTGGAGATGCTAAAAAATGCAGCTCCCAATTCTTAGAAGATATGGATTTTATCTCTACTACAGTAAGCTTGCCATTCGTGTCTAAGAATACCCAGTCTGGGTGTCCTTTAATTTTATTTACATCATCGCATAGATCTATCTCTCTAAAATTTGCTAAAGTGTCAGAATCCTCACCGAAGCGTAATTCTAACCTTTCAGTTATATTTAATTCTTTGTTGAAGACCTCATATACGTGCTTACCATATAACACCCTATTCCACATACCTAAAACTCTAGTTATAGGCAGTTCTGACAGCATTTGCTCCCTAACATGCTCTTCTATAGCCCTACCCATTTTAAAAGTAACCCTAGTGTTAGAGGCCACATACTGAGCAGACCTTATTTTATTTTTATGCTTATTGGTAAAGTAATACTCTCTAGCACAAAGCTTTGAGAGTGCAGAAACATTAACAAAATCTGGGTTTGCTCTAGACTTAGAGAGTGCTATTTTCTTATCCGCTTTTTTAAGTATATCTACTATACTCGTTAACTTATACAAGGTAATATCTCCGAAAGAAAGACGTTTTCCTCAAATAAGAAGAATATCCGCCCATCCATACTTGATATTAACACATCTGGACTATCAGCGTTAACAGGTATTGATTTTTTATTAGCTTTTACTAGCGGGGCCACTAGCTGGTACCTGTTAATAAGATCCTCTGGTAGCGTAAACATCTCCATGATATAGACCTTTTTTGATATGTCACCTATAAAATCTACTTGTACGCAAGGAAGCTCTGCACAGCTAAGGGCCTGTTCTTTTATCTTATCTATGACCCTATAACTCAGTAAGTAGATACTTTTCTCGGTTGCTTTACACTCTATACGCAACAGCCCCTTGAGCCGCACATCGCCCTTAATCTCTTTGGCTCCTGATGCTGGAGTGTTTTTACCCCCTACTAGTTTTGCTACCCTGCACTCTTGCTTGGGGGAGTAGTTAGCGGCTCTATATCTCCTATTCTGCCCTTTCGGATACTTCATCTATAGACTCCCCTACTAGAAACTCTTTGCCTACGTACCCTAACATGAAATCGGGCTCTGCTTCATTGTATGCAGATTTTCCTATCCTCTCTCTATGCTTAGAAATTATTAGAGCTTTAAGTTTTATATACACGTCTTGGTTAGCAAATAAATACTTTTCCATCTCATCCATGGTCTTAAACGTAACATCATCTATGCCTATACCTAGAAGCTTTTGCTTAGATCCTCCCCCAGCATATATCCCAGCCTCCTTAGCTCTGCCGATAACCCCTCTGAAATCATTAACAGTGCCCCTAGTAAAAGGATCTTGGTTACTTACGTACATAGACCATTCTATATGTGACGGCTCTCCAAGTCCTAGTTTATTCTTATCAAAAGCTACAGTAAAATTTTTTAATGCTACAGCTTCCTGTCCTTCCCCACGCTCTCTTTTTAGTTTACCTGTTTTTAGAACTAGATAAGAAACGTCTACTACCTTTACCCCACCTGCAATTCTATATGGATCCCCTTTGAATCCTTTGTCGAAGTTAGACCTTAGATGGTTAATCATTAATAACGTAGGTTTATCTTGCCCTCTCTCATTTAACCCTCTAATAACTGCCTCATACTGCTGGCAGAAAGTAGTCATTACCCCTGCTGTAGAAGCTATAGTTCTATCCTCTACACTCTTATCTAGTAAAGCTGCATCTGTCATTGCAGTTATAGAGTCTATAACAATGATAGATATTCTACCAGCAAACTCTCTTGCATACTCTACAATTAGATCTCCTGCCTGCTGCCCTGTTTCGGGCATTAAAACTACAAACAAATTAGGGTCTACATTAATACCGTGCTCTATGGCCTGATCTAATATTAAATGCCCTTCCATATCAAAATAAATTACTATTTTGTCTGGGTATTTTTTCTGAGCTTCTGCTATTATTTTTTGACAGAGGGTAGATTTTCCTGACTCTCTTAGCCCTACTAACATCGTAGGAACATCTTCAGGGATTCCCCCTCCTGTGTAGTAGTCTAGCTCGAATACGCTTGTAGGGATTCTTTTTCTTTCTAGAACTAAATCCCTATTACTTAAATCTTTCTTATACCCACAACGCTTATTATAAGTTGCGTTTATTGCAGCTAACATATCTGCATTTTTGTGTACTTTGACATTTAGTACATCTATATCTTTTTCAGGCTCTCTTTTTGTCATATACTCAACATTATAGCATAAATACGTATCAACGCTTTACCTTATTCTATCGATTAAATAAAACAGCTCATTATAAAAACTTACAACTTCTGAAGGTAGATCATTCCCCATAAACTCGTCATTTAAGTTTGGGGTATATATCTTTGCGTAGTAGTTATAATTTCCTGTACCATCAAACCCGAGGTCTAAGACCCCTCTC
>JACCDP010730944.1_pt1 | contig 36953 bp, 36 predicted proteins | sample 7445841 | NCBI WGS metagenome assembly JACCDP01 (sample SAMN15323441, study PRJNA562643) | freshwater metagenome | isolation source: river surface water | place: USA:Blue River Watershed | collected 2017-08-17 | reverse complement strand
TCATAGGTTTGGGCATTTTGATGGAATGCTAACTGTTGTAAAGAGACTATTTGATTTAGTGCAGCCAGAATTTGCCATCTTTGGGGAAAAAGACTTTCAACAATTGTTTTTGATTAAAAAAATGGTGGGCCAGATGAAGCTGCCAATCGAGATAATTTCAGCCCCGACAATTCGTGAGACAAGCGGTTTAGCAATGTCTTCTAGAAATCAAAGGCTATCGATCACTGAACGGGAAAGCGCTGCCGGAATATCGAGAGCACTTGAATCAGCAAAATCGGCTTCAGATTTAACATCTGCTCGATTGCAATTAAATAAAGGGCTTTTGGGTATTCCAAACTTCCTTCTGGATTATGCCGAGATAATCGATGGCGATAGCTTCGAAATCGCAGATGATTCAACTAAAAACTGCCGGGCAATTGTTGCTGGTTGGATAAATGGCACCAGATTGATAGACAATATGGCTATGTCGAATCTAGGTGATTCCAAATGAAATTACTTTCAGGAAAACCTGGATGGACAGTAAAAGCCGATGTGATTGTTATTGGTTCAGGAGTAGCGGGATTAACAACTGCGCTGAATCTGCGATCAAGTGGTTTATCTGTTCTTCTTGTAACAAAAGCAAGAATTGATGAAGGTTCGACAAAATGGGCACAAGGTGGAATTGCAGCAGCACTTGGACCCGGGGATACACCAGATCAACATAAGAAAGACACTTTGATTGCTGGTGCTGGATTGTGCGATAGCGACGCGGTAAATGTCTTGGTAACTGAAGGACCAGAAGCGGTTCGTAAACTTATTGCGCGTGGTGCGGTATTTGATAAATCTTCAACGGGTGAAATTTCTTTAACCCGAGAAGGTGGCCACTTACGCAATCGAATTTTGCATGCCGGCGGCGATGCAACCGGAGCCGAAGTTTCAAGAGCGTTGCTTGCTGCTGTAAATGAGGACAGTGGAATTGAAGTAATTGAAAATGCGCTAGCTATTGATGTTCTAACAACTGATTCTGGTGCGGTTTGTGGTGTGACACTTCATGTTATTGGTGCTGGAAGTCGAGATGGTGTTGGCCGAGCACTTGCGCGCGCGGTTGTTATTGCAACCGGTGGCCTTGGACAAGTTTATGCGCAGACAACTAATCCATCAGTCTCTACCGGAGATGGCGTTGCACTTGCATTGCGAGCTGGCGCAGAAATTGCAGATGTTGAATTTATTCAATTCCATCCAACGGTTTTATGGCGCGACGATAGTTTGAGTGGGCAACAACCATTGATAAGTGAAGCAGTGCGTGGTGAAGGTGCTGTGCTTGTGAATGATAAAGGCGTTAGGTTCATGAAAGATAAGCACCCACAAGGTGACTTAGCGCCACGCGATATTGTTGCAATTGAAATCTTCAAGCAGATGAAAGAGAGTAATTCGCCGCATGTCTGGCTTGATACAACAAAGATAAAAGATTTTGCTGAAAGATTTCCGACAATTTTTGCTTCATGCATCGAGAATGGAATTGATCCTAGAAAACAGATGATTCCGGTCTCACCAGCTTCACACTATTCATCTGGTGGTGTGAAAGTTGATCTTGCCGGGCGAACTTCAATTCCAGGGCTATATGCCTGCGGTGAAACTGCATGCACCGGAGCACACGGCGCTAATCGATTGGCTTCTAACTCACTTCTTGAAGGCCTAGTTTTCGGCACCAGAATTTCGGCTGATATCAGTGCGAATATTGCAGAACAGGGAATACCGAGTGAGAAAAGTTCTCCGGAATTCTTATTAGATCCCGCAATCAAAATGACTTTGCAATTAGCGATGAGTCAAGGCGCAGGTGTAATGCGTAGTGCGCAATCACTCGGTGAGACACTTGCTACGCTGCAACAACTAGCGACTCACACCAGTGACAAGCCTTGCATTGAAGCCTGGGAAGTTTCTAATCTTTACTTATTGGCTACTGCAATCGCCCGTGCAGCACTAGAGCGTGAAGAAACTCGTGGATCTCACTGGCGCAGTGATTTTCCAGAGAGCAATAGCAAATGGCTTAAGCGGATTGTTCAGAGCTATGACAAATCTGGAAAGTGGCGCTCAAAGTTTGTAGAGGTGATGCAATGACATTTAGTAAATCCTTAAACGAGTTGCTAGCGATTGCGAAACTAGACTCAGTTGCACTTGAAAATCTAATTCGAATTGCAATAGCCGAGGATTTAGCTGGCGCCACAGATGTAACGTCAGTTGCCACAATTCCAGAGAACCAGAGCGCGGTAGCCGAATTTAGAAGCCGCAAATCTGGGGTAATCGCAGGAATTCCAGTTGTCTGTGCCGTTCTTGAAATTTGTGGAATAACTGAATATGAAATCAATAAATCAGATGGTGAAGTTGTATCCGAAAATTCCTTGTTACTGACAGCAAAAGGCGAGACCCGAGCGTTACTTCTTGCAGAGCGCAGTGCTTTAAATTTCATTGGAAGATTAAGCGGTATCGCAACTCTTACCAAGAGCTGGGTAGATGAAGTTGCTGATACAAAGACTGAAATTCGGGATACTCGTAAAACAACTCCTGGATTACGTGAATTAGAGAAGTATGCGGTGCGAATGGGTGGCGGAAAAAATCACCGCTTCTCCCTCTCCGATGCGGCGCTAGTTAAAGACAACCACGGTCTTGCAGCCGGTGGCGTTGCCCAAGCGTTTAAATTAGTGAAAGAAAAATTCCCAAATTTGCCGCTGGAAGTAGAAGTTGATTCATTGCAGCAACTTCGAGAGGTAATTGAGGCGGGTGCTGAATTAGTTCTTCTAGACAATATGACTATCGAAGAATGCAGAACAGCCGTAGAAATAGTTTCCGGACGAGCAAAACTAGAGGCTTCAGGCGGCTTAATTTTAAGTAATGCACATGCATATGCAAAAACCGGAGTCGATTATCTAGCTGTTGGTGCACTTACACACTCTGCACCAGTTCTTGATATCGGCTTAGATCTGAGAATGGAGTAAAGATGTTACTTGCAATAGATGTTGGAAACACAAATACAGTTTTGGGAGTATTTGAAGATAAAGCTTTAATTCGAAGCTGGCGCGTCAAGACTGATCCAAGAGATACCTCAGATGAGTTGTGGGTTCGCTATTCTGCGCTGGTAGCGGGATTCGAAATTTCAGCACTATCAATCTGTTCCACTGTTCCCTCGACACTTCGCGAACTTCGAACCATGATTGCTAACTTTTATCCGGAGCTAAAGACCACGATTGTTGAACCAGGTGTAAAGACCGGTGTCCCGCTTCAAGTTGATAATCCAAAAGAAATTGGCGCAGACCGTATTGTTAACACTTTGGCCGCGTACGAACTTTATGGCGAAAACGGGCCCTGCATTGTTGTTGATTTTGGAACTTCGACCAATCTTGATGTGGTCTCACCTAAAGGCGAATTTTTAGGTGGCGCACTTGCAGCCGGAATTGAAATTTCAGTGGAAGCACTTGCCGCACGTGCCGCACAACTGCGTCGGGTTGAATTAGTTACACCCAAGAATGTAATCGGCAAAAACACGGTAGAGGCGCTTCAGTCCGGAACAATTTACGGATTTGCGGGACAAGTTGATGGCCTGGTAAATCGCATCACTGACGAACTAATAAAACTTTATCCAGATTCCGGTGAAGTAAGCGTTATTGCAACTGGCGGACTCGCACCTTTGGTAATCGGTGTCAGTGAAACTATTGATTTCCATGAGCCAGATTTGACCTTAATTGGACTCCGACTAGTTCATGAACGCAATTCCTAACCAAGCTAAACGGTAGGCTTACTCACCTTATGAGCGAAAAAACGAACTCTCAGAATCCACCAGTCGTGGATGATGCAGATGATCTGCCAGAGCAGCTGCGAATTCGCAGAGAAAAACGGGCAGCGATTATTGAACGTGGAGTCGAGCCATATCCAGTAGAGGTTGCGCGAACTAAAAGCATTAAAGAGATTCGTGAAACCCATAAAGATTTAGCAATAGATGTTGCAACTGGAACCATTGAAAGCATTGCCGGCCGAATCATCTTTAAACGTGATACTGGAAAGTTATGTTTTGCAACAGTTCGCGAAGGCGATGGAACTGAAATCCAGGCGATGTTTTCACTCGACAAAGTTGGAGAAGAAATTTTAAATCTCTGGAAATCCGAGGTTGATCTAGGCGATATCGTGAGTGTTACTGGAGAGGTAATTACTTCGAAGCGAGGCGAACTTTCAATTCTTGCTTCAACTTGGAAGATGGCCGCAAAGTCACTTCGCCCACTTCCGGTCGAGCACAAGCCACTTTCTGAAGAAGTTCGAGTTCGCATGCGTTATGTCGATTTAATTGTGCGCCCCGAAGCCAGAACAAATGCCAGACTTCGCCCGAATGTAATGCGTTCTCTGCGTGAAACTTTTCATAAGCGTGGCTTCGTAGAAGTTGAAACTCCAATGCTTCAAGTCATGCACGGTGGCGCAGCGGCAAGGCCATTTAAAACTTTAAGCAATGCCTACGACATGGAACTCTTTCTACGCATTGCACCCGAACTCTTCCTCAAGCGTTGCGTTGTCGGTGGAATCGAACGGGTCTTTGAAATAAATCGTAACTTTAGAAATGAAGGTGCAGACTCAAGTCACTCACCAGAATTTGCGATGATTGAAAGTTATGAAGCGTATGGCGACTGGAATTCAATCGCAGAACTTACTCGCCAACTAATTCAAGATGCCGCGATTGCAACATCAGGAAGCCATGTTGTTACACATCATGACGGAAGAGAAGTCGATCTCGGTGGTTCATGGGAGGAAGCTTCACTCTTTGATTTGCTTTCAAAAGGCGTGGGCCAAGAAGTAACTGCGCTTACCCCTAGAGCTGAACTAGTTAAAATCGCTGAAAAATTAGGCATGAAGATTGATCCAAAATGGATTGCCGGAAAGCTAGCTGAAGAAATCTTTGAACATGTTGCAGCCGATAAATTAGTAGGCCCAATATTTGTAAAGGGTTTCCCAATTGATACTTCACCACTAGTTCGTGCACATCGCGAAATTCCGGGAATTGCTGAGAAGTGGGATTTGTATATCGATGGCTTCGAACTTGCGACAGGTTATTCAGAATTAATTGATCCAGTAATACAACGCGAAAGATTAGTGGAACAAGCAGCGCTCGGTTCCAAGGGCGATCTTGAAGCAATGCAGATTGATGAAGATTTCTTACGCGCGATGGAATATGCAATGCCACCGATGGGGGGCATGGGAATGGGAGCTGACCGTTTGTTAATGGCGCTAACCGGACTTGGTATTCGCGAAACAATTCTCTTTCCACTAGTTAAGCCAGAAGAGTCTTAAGTTATGTCAATAATTATTCGGCCAGCTCGGACCTCTGACATCAAAGCAATTCGTGCAATCATCGATGAATATGCTGCAAGCCGCAGACTTCTGACCAAAGAAACTGTCACGCTATACGAGAGTGTTCAAGAATTTACTGTTGCAGAGAGTGCCGGAAAGATTGTTGGTTGCGGAGCAGTGCATGTTCTGTGGGAAGACTTAGCTGAAGTCCGTTCGGTTGCAGTAGATGCAGGTGTTCGTGGTCAAGGAGTCGGGCATTCAATTCTTGAAGTTTTAATTAAACGTGCGGCTGAAATCGGAGTAAAGCGAATCTTCTGTCTGACATTTGAAACCGAATTTTTTGGTAGACATGGTTTTAAAGAGATTGAGGGAACACCCGTATCGCCTGATGTGTATAGCGAACTTCTTCATTCCTATGACAGCGGTGTTGCAGAATTCCTGGATCTCGAGAGCGTCAAGCCAAACACCCTGGGCAACACCCGGATGCTGCTGACCCTATAAATTCCTTTCAAAATCCCGAACTAGCCACCAAATATTGGGTCAATTCTCAGTTTTCCGGGCATAAATAGGGGCAATATTCGGTTAGACCCATTACAGACCTTCGCATTAGAGTTGGTCTATTAAGTAATAGGAAATAGCAATCCGAAAGGCGGAACCGATGTTCGAGCGCTTTACCGATCGAGCCCGACGCGTTGTCGTGCTGGCCCAAGAAGAGGCACGCATGCTCAACCACAATTACATCGGTACCGAGCACATACTTCTTGGATTGATTCATGAAGGTGAAGGCGTTGCAGCCAAGGCTCTCGAAGCTCTAGGAATTTCACTCGAAGCTGTTCGTTCGCAGGTTGAAGAAATTATTGGGCAAGGTCAGCAAGCCCCTTCCGGACATATTCCATTTACACCTCGTGCGAAAAAAGTTCTCGAACTCTCACTTCGCGAGGCGCTACAACTTGGTCATAATTACATTGGAACCGAACATATTCTTCTCGGCTTGATTCGCGAAGGCGAAGGCGTTGCCGCACAAGTGTTAGTAAAACTTGGTGCAGATTTAAATCGAGTTCGCACCCAAGTAATTTCACTTCTCTCTGGCTACCAAGGTAAAGAAGCTGCAACTTCTGGCGCACCTGCCGAAGGAACCCCATCGACTTCACTAGTTCTTGATCAATTTGGTCGCAACTTAACTCAAGCGGCGCGCGAAGGAAAACTTGATCCAGTAATCGGCCGCGATAAAGAAATTGAAAGAGTTATGCAAGTTCTTTCACGTCGCACCAAGAACAATCCAGTTCTAATCGGTGAACCGGGTGTTGGTAAGACTGCAATTGTTGAAGGTTTAGCCCAATCAATTGTTAAGGGCGATGTTCCCGAGACTTTGAAAGACAAGCAGGTTTATTCACTTGATCTTGGTGCACTAGTTGCCGGTAGTCGTTATCGTGGAGATTTCGAAGAGCGCTTAAAGAAAGTTTTAAAGGAGATTCGCACCCGTGGCGACATCGTTCTATTCATCGACGAGATTCATACCCTAGTTGGCGCAGGAGCGGCTGAAGGCGCAATTGATGCTGCAAGCATCCTAAAGCCAATGCTTGCCCGCGGTGAATTACAGACAGTTGGCGCTACAACTCTTGATGAATATCGTAAACATTTCGAGAAGGATGCAGCGCTAGAGCGTCGCTTCCAACCTATTCAAGTTGCCGAGCCAACAGTTGAACACACAATCGAAATCCTTAAGGGATTGCGCGATCGTTACGAATCACACCACAAAGTTTCAATCACAGATGGCGCACTAGTTGGTGCTGCTCAAATGGCAGACCGCTATATTTCAGATCGCTTCTTGCCAGATAAGGCAATTGATTTAATTGATGAAGCTGGTTCTAGATTACGTATTCGTCGCATGACTGCGCCACCAGAGCTTCGCGCTTACGATGAGAAGATTGCTGAAGCCCGCAAAGCTAAAGAATCAGCAATTGATTCTCAAGACTTCGAAGGTGCTGCAAGCTTCCGCGATAAGGAGAAGACCCTAATCGCCGAGAAGAATGAGGCAGAAAAGACTTGGAAAGCCGGAGATCTAGATGTGGTTTTTGAAGTTACTGAAGAGCTCATTGCTGAAGTGCTTTCAAATGCAACTGGAATTCCAGTATTCAAATTGACTGAAGCCGAAACTGCACGCCTGCTCCGTATGGAAGAAGAGCTACATCGCCGTGTGATTGGGCAAGAACAGGCAATCAAGGCGCTTTCACAAGCAATTCGCCGTACTCGTGCTGGACTTAAAGATCCAAAGCGCCCTGGCGGATCATTTATCTTTGCTGGACCATCCGGTGTTGGTAAAACAGAGCTATCAAGAACACTCGCACAATTCTTGTTCGGTGATTCAGATGCACTGATTCAACTTGATATGTCCGAATACTCTGAGAAGCACACAGCTTCAAGGTTGTTTGGCGCACCTCCAGGTTATGTTGGATATGACGAAGGTGGCCAATTAACTGAAAAGGTTCGCCGCAAACCATTCTCAGTGGTTCTATTTGATGAGATCGAAAAGGCACACCCAGATATCTTTAACTCACTTCTACAAGTGCTTGAAGATGGGCGTTTAACTGATTCCCAAGGGCGAGTTGTCGATTTCAAGAACACAATAATCATTATGACTACAAACCTTGGAACTCGTGATATTTCTAAGACACTAAACCTTGGTTTCACCAATGCATCAGATGAGCAAGGAAATTACGAACGCATGAAGGGCAAGGTAAATGAAGAACTTAAGAATCATTTCCGCCCAGAATTTCTTAACCGCATCGACGATGTAATCGTCTTCCATCAATTAACCGAGAACGAGATTGTTCAAATCGTTGATCTAATGATCGCTGGTTTGGATGAAAGACTTCGCGCTCGCGATATGGGAATCGAATTAACGACAGAAGCAAAGGCACTTCTTGCTAAGAAGGGTTACGACCCACTTCTAGGAGCCCGCCCACTTCGCCGTTGCATTCAGCGAGAAATTGAAGATGTGCTTTCAGAGAAGATTCTCTTTGGCGATCTAAAAGCTGCAGAGATTATCTTGGTTGGAACTGCCACTGAAGATGAGAAAGAAATTTTCACCTTCAAGGGAATGCCTAAGACTGAAATGCCAGATAGTCCTGGTCATTTAGCTGAAGCCCCAACACCTAACTAAAAAACTAATTAGTTAATTTTTACGCGAGCGATCGCCTGCTCTAAGCGGGCGACCTCCATAATTTCAATTCCAGGTATCTTTATATCGCTGCCTGCCGGAACCATTGCTCGTTTGAAACCTAATCTGGCGGCTTCGGCAATTCGCTGTGTTGCACCAGTTACTTTTCTGATTTCACCAGCAAGACCAACTTCACCTATTGCAATTAAGTCAGCTGGAAGTGCCAAACCTTTTGCCGCAGACCCAACAGCAAGTGCGACCGCAAGATCAGCTGCAGGCTCAGAAATTTTCATTCCACCAACTGTTGCAACATAAACATCGCGACCCGAAACTCGAATATTTGCTCTGAGTTCTAAGACAGCCAAAGTCATTGCAGTGCGCGGGTTATCGAGACCTGAGGTTACTCGACGTGAATTTCCGAAATCTCTGCCATCAGGGACAGCTGCACCAACTAGTGCTTGAATTTCAGCAAGCAAAGGTCGTCTACCTTCGAGAGTAACGGTTACGCAAGTTCCTGGAACAGGTTCGCTGTGGCGAGTTGTAAACAACCCAGTTGGATCGGGGAGCGAAGTGATTCCATTTTCAGTCATATCAAAGCAACCGACTTCATCAGATGCACCAAATCTATTCTTTATCGCGCGAATCAAACGCAACCTTGAATGACGTTCGCCTTCAAAATTCAAAACTACATCCACAATATGTTCAAGAAGTCTTGGTCCGGCAATTGAACCATCTTTTGTAACATGGCCAACCAAAACTAAAGTTATGGATCGCTCTTTCGCAATTCTGATTAGCGCCGCTGCAATTTCGCGAACTTGAGTTACTCCGCCTGGCGCACCATCGACAGCAGCGCTTGCAATAGTTTGAATTGAATCAATAATTAGCAACTGTGGTTTGACGGCGTCGATATGTGCAATTACAGAACTTAGTTCATTCTCGGAGGCAAGCCACAAATTTGGATCTATTGCATTTAGTCTTTCGGCACGTAGTCGAACTTGGGAAGCAGATTCTTCACCACTGATATAAAGTGAATTGATTTTTGCTCGCGCACTTTCAGCTGCAACACTTAAAAGTAAAGTTGATTTTCCGACACCTGGTTCGCCGGCCAATAAAATTGCCGCACCAGGAACTAAACCACCACCAAGAACGCGATCAAGTTCGCTTACACCGCTAGATCTTGCCTTTGCATTTTCTAAACTAACTTCACCAATCGGCAAAGCCGGAGAAGTTACCTGCCCAGCAACAAGTGAGAGCTTCTTTGGAGCTGCTACCTCTTCGACAACGCCCCAGGCTTGGCATTCACCACACCTACCAACCCACTTTGTGGTGCTCCAGCCGCATTCAGAACAGCGGAATGGGTCTTTGGTGGGAGCTGCCTTTTTAGCCATGCCAGAAGGCTATATGCAGCCGCCCACACGCTGAAAACCACCCATTTTCTACCCAGAAATCTGAGATTTAGCCGTGATTTTTACGTCATACACCCTTACCCTTTTACTACGCAGAACTTGTGCTCTACATATGGGAATGCAATTTTTGCGGCTGAAGCCTCACCCGAGGCCCAGAACCTATACGCCCCACGGAGGCTATAAATGGTAAATCTAACAAACGGTCAATGGAGCACGCTTTACAACATGTTCTCCTTTGGCTTGATTTCGATGCTTGCTTGCACCGTTTACACATTGGTGTCACAGGCTCGTGTTCTACCTAAGTACCGCAACGCACTTGTTCTATCTTCAATGGTTACATTCATCGCTGCGTACCACTACTGGCGCATATTTAACTCATTCGAGGAAGCTTCAGTTGATGGCGGCGTAACAGTTGGAACTGCAAAAGGTGCATTCAATGAGGCATACCGTTATGTTGACTGGATCCTGACAGTACCTCTACTACTAGTAGAAGTTATTGCCGTTCTTGCGCTAGCTAAGGCTGCAGCAAGCTCACTAATTTCTCGCCTAGTCCCTGCATCAGCAGCAATGATCGCACTTGGTTACCCAGGTGAAATTTCAGCTGATACAAACACCAAAGTAATTTGGGGCGTTCTATCAACACTTCCATTCCTTTACATCCTTTACGTTCTATTCGTAGAACTAGGAAAGTCATTGGATCGTCAACCAGAAGGTGTAGCAGCAACCGTTGGTCGCCTACGTCTTCTATTGATCGCAACATGGGGCGTTTACCCAATTTCATACTTGCTACCAATTCTTAGCGACACAGCTGCAACTGATCCAGGTGCATTCGTTAATCGCCAGATTGGTTACACCATCGCAGACGTACTTGCTAAGTGCGTATTCGGATTAACAATCTACAAGATTGCTCGTCTGAAGTCAGCAGCAGAAGGTATGAAGGAAGATCACTAATCTGATCTAAAGAATCAAGAAATTTGGGGGCGCCAGAGATGGTGCCCCCATTTTTTATTTATGAAGAGATACCCTTAACCATGACAAATTATCGGATTGGTGGCTATTTACTAGTCGCGATTGGTTTATTGAATTTGCGTTATCAAACCGGAGAACCAGGTGTTGTAAGAAATAGCATCATAATTCTTACCCCCGGTGCAGTGGTTTTAATCCTTAGCTTTATTCCAAAAACAGCCGCAGCGCTAAATACAAAGTCAGCACAGAAGATTTCAATAGTTATTGGTCTTGCTGCGATTCTCTTTGCTGCAATCAATTAATTTTTTGGTTGAACGCCTTTACGGCCCCAGTAAACCCAGAGGCTCATAGTAGATAGAACTAAGGCAAAGCCAAAGAGCAGATCTTCAATAGGCGCACTGGCAATACGTGTTCCAATAATTCCATCTGGGTTATATGTAACGATTTCCCTTGATGTTAGCCACCAATTGGTTAACAATTGAAAGGGAACAATAATCGCGTAAGAAGTCCAGAACACTCTTCTTGTTAGTAGCGCAGTCTTCACGCCGTAAAGGTCGAAGAAAACTGCAAAGATCACGCCGACAATTGCAATATCGCTATAAATCATTTCTGCTCATCTCCAACTATCCAATGCTTCTTTACGCTGCGCACGCCTTCGATAGTCATGATTGCTGCCATGGGAACGATGATGAAGAAAAGATACTCTTCAAGAGGAATATCAAACGGTCCATAGATTCCAAGAACTTGATCAGGATCAAACGTCCAATGCCCATTAGCTACTGCGTATGCATCCCAGATAAGAAATAGAATCGCTATCGGAATAATGCTCATAAGTGCCCGCTTAATGCGCTTTAAAACTCTAATTTTTAGAACCAATTCGAGCCAGAACGAACCAACAACGGTGAAAGCAAGCATTGCTACATACCCAAATTTCAACACAGTAATTCTCCCAATACTGCTTAAGGTGGTTCATATACTAGTCCCGTGAATGGTGCTAAATCAGTTTTTAATTCGGTTCGTAGCTTTTCGACTCTTGCGGCAATTAGCGCAATCATAATTTCTGGGCTATTTACTCTCTTAAATTTTGGCGAGAGTTTAGGTTGGCAGGTTGGGTTAGCTGTTCTAGCGCTTGCAATCGGAATTCCACACGGAGCGGTAGATCATCTCGTGGCGCTACCAGCAACTTCTAAGCCAAAATTAGCGCTCCTAATCTTTGTCTATGTTGCGATTGCAGTTCTTGCAGTTCTGGCCATCTTGCACTGGAATAAATTAGGTTTTCAGTTAGTGCTGGCGATGAGCGCATTCCACTTTGGCTTTGGGGATGCGGCATTTATAGCTGAACAAGATCGCTTAACAGGGCGCCGCCGATTAAAACCGAAGACCCAGAATATGTTTGCAATTTCTTCGGGAACGATTCCAGTGCTAATTCCGCTATTAAAGGAGTCGACAACAAGTGCGCTTCGAGAGATTAATCCGCTGCTAATTGACTGGGCTGCAAATATTGCACCACAACTAAAATTCTTGGTTGCATTCTTCTTTGTTACAACCTTGGTTCTACTTGTCAATGAAAAGCGATTTAGAGAAGTTATTGACTTGAGCGCGTTAGCAGCACTGGCGTTAATTGCGCCACCATTGGTTGCCTTCGCAGTTTATTTCGGTTGTTGGCACGCTATGCGTCACACCGCAAGATTGACGCTGATTCTGCCTAAGGCAAAGAGCGCTGCAGAAAAAAACAATGCAATCGGTTCATTTATGGCTGCAGTGAAACCAGGTTTACCTGCGCTATTTGGAACTGTGGTTGTTGCGCTAGCAATTGCACTTCTTGATTCATCAAATATTGATGCTAGTTATTTGTGGTATTTGCTTGTGGTTGTATGGGCGTTGACAGTTCCACACATGTTGGTGACGTTAAGAATGGATCAAGAAGCTTTAAATTAGGCTATTTTCCAGCTGCAATCGTCGCTGGGTGGATAACAAATAACGGTAATTCACGTTTCTTCTGCTCTTTGCGTGCCGCAGCTATAGCATCAATTCGATTATCACAGTGCATTTTGAGAACTGCATAAGCGGGTTCACCCATTAAAGCAATTAGCTCTACTTTATTGGAGAGATAAACCGGTTCGCGTCCAACATGCGCCTCGGTATTGCTGGTGCAGTACCAATCAAATTCTGCGCCACCATCTCCCCAAGCTAGGCGTTCATACTCACCAATGACATTTACGGTTATTTCTTGTTCGCCAAATTCGCGTTGTTCAAAACTTCTGCGAATTGGAAGTTGCCAACAGACATCTGGCTTTGTTTCGACAAAATGAATATCTTCTTTCTGAGCAAGATGATGCAGAACGCAGCCAAAATCTCCGGTAAATCCAGGTGCGGTATGACCTTTACGATTTAGGAAAATACATGAATCATCGACTTTCCGAGTTTTGCGATCTTTATCTAAACCAACTTCGGAGATTTGCATCTTACCTTTTGGCTTCTTTGGTTGAGCTTCATCGAAATATTGCCACATATCGCGGGTTAAACGTTTTGCGACTTCAAGAGTTCTTTTCTCATCATCTTCATCTGAATAGTAAGCGCCGTCAGAACAACATCCAGCATCCGGCTTATCCGCATCAATTCCACAGCAACCAGAACCATAGATACATGTCCAGTAAGAAGTTAGCCAAGTAAGGTCGCATTTATAGAGCTCTTCAGGCTTTGCTGGATCAATGAACTCGACCCAGTCACGTGCGAAATTTGGTTTTACCTCAGGCATAGTGACAGAGCCTAAGGCTTATTCGTTAAATAAGCACATCTGGTTAAGCAAGGAGAAGGCGCCTTTAGGTAGGCTTCTCTTATGTCAGAACAAGCTTCACTCTCTAAATCAAAATATCAAGTTGGTTTAATTGGTGTTGGCGTTATGGGAGAAGCGCTCATTTCCGGGCTTGTATCTTCAAGATTTCCTAAAGCTCAAATAGTCTTTACCGAGAAGCGCGCTGATAGAGCTCGAGAAATCTCTAGTAAATATGGTGCCAGAGAAGTTGACCTCACTGAATTGGCCAAGAGCAGTGATGTTATTTTGCTGGTAGTTAAACCACAGGATTTGGAACAATTATTAGTTTCAATCGAGGCAGACCTCAATAAGAGCGCCACACTCGTCTCATTTGCCGCCGGTAAAACTACCGATTTCGTGAGCAAAATAGTCGGACCAAATATTTCGATTATCCGAGTTATGCCAAATACGCCAACCCTGATTGGTCTTGGCATGGCCGCAATTTCTCTGGGTAAAAGCGTGAACACCGAGCAAGCCAAATTTGTATCAGAATTTCTGGCCACCTGCGGCAAAGTTATTTCCATCGAAGAGAATTTACAAGATGCAGTTACCGCTCTTAGCGGATCAGGTCCGGCTTACTTCTTTGCATTTGTCGAAGAGATGATTAAGTCTGGGATTTCACTTGGTTTATCAAGCGATCAAGCAACAACCCTTGCAATTCAAACCATGGTTGGTTCGGCTGCAATGTTAGAACAATCAGGAAAAAGTGCCACAACGTTACGAGAAAATGTAACAAGTCCTAATGGAACAACTGCAGCTGCGCTGCAAGTTTTTAGTGACTCGAATCTCGGAGCGATTGTTACAAAAGCTATGACTGCCGCACGAGATCGGTCACAGGAACTTGCATAAAAAAAGCTTTAAGTTCTTGGTTTTTGCTCTAGCCCTACCATCAATACTTATTCCACAAGCTGCGTCGGCTGCGATTAAAGTCCTGCCTTCTAAACCAGCAATTACTGCAGTTTCACCACTGGGTTCGGGAGATCAAATTTTAGATCTCGCACTTGATTCAAATTTATTAGCGATAGTTGGAACTGTAGAAGCCGGGCTATCAGATTTTGTGACTGCACCAGCTTTAGGTGGAAGTGATGGCTTTATCTCTGCCTTCGATAAAACCAAAAAGTTGATTTGGAATTTGCGGCTAGGTAGTCCAAGCGATGATATTGCCACCGCAATTACAAAAGATCGAGATGGTTCTTTCTGGGTTGTGGGCGCAACTTCTAAGCCAACAGAATCCACTACTGTGGTTATCGACCCCTCAGCAGTTAATTTAGATTTGATCACTGTTGAAAAGCCGGTTACCCCCACGAATTCTCTAAATCGTCTAGTCCTATGGAAAATTGCACCAACCGGCCAAATTTCTCAAACTTATTTCAATGACGTCAATGGACTTATAGCGCCAACAGCAATCACATTTAGTGGCGCAAGCCTTAACGTTGTCGGCAGCTTCACCCAAGACCAAAGAACAGAGCAGTTCACAATTTCCACAAGTTTGTCCGGAGTGTTTTCGGAATTAAAGATCGGAAAAATAGTTACTCCTAAGCCCCAAGCTATCGAGACCATCAAAGCAGGCGCAAACAAAATTACGAGTTTTATTTCAAAAACAACGATTATTGATATACCAAGTTGGCGAGCAAAGAAGCCGACGCCAGTTATTGTGAAATATACAAATAAAGGTAAGGCACTTGCCGCAAATTCTTTACCTGGGAAAGTCAAGAAAGTTATGTGGCAATCAGGAATTGGAACTGCAGTTTTAGTAGAAGTTAATTCAGATAACCAAGTTCACTTACTTTCAAATATGGGTTAAATCAAGGCTTTCTAAAGAGAGTTAACTTTCCATCACTTGCTACGAGTGCAAACTTAACCTTGTTCAAGGTAATCCAGGTCGCAGATTTAGCGTCCTTTACACTGCCATTTGAAATTAAATTAATTGTCTTATCGCCTTTGTTATATGAGCAGAGTCGATCTTGGCACCCAAAGATTATGCCTAAGTTATCCACTGCAATTGGCCCACTTGGAACCCCAAAGTAATCAGTCTTGGAAGTGCTTGGTGGTGCAACAGAATCCATTCTGCCCCACTGGATTTGATCCGGATTCGGTAGAGAAATTCCGGATGCACCTAACCAGCCGGTATAAATAACTTTAGAAATTAGAGTTGCAGCTAAGGCATATCCTGCAACAACTGTATTTCCACTGCTGGGTTGCACAGTCTGATATCGCCAATCTTCGGCAAATGCGCTTTCACGAGATGCGATTCGGATTTCTCCGCGCTGAACACTCTTGTCAGAGTTACTTACGGACAGAACTGAATCGTAAAAGAGATCAACTTTCTTGCCAACAGTTATGGCCTTTAAGTGAAAGGCCACATCACCCATAGTTCTGTTGTTTAATTCCGAGTCACCATCAATAATTTCATAACGCCAGTTTTTTCCGTCACGCACCGCTCCAAGTAAAATTCCTTGGCTCTCATCGCGATAGAAAACTTGTTCGCCAGCAGAAGTAATAGCGCATGCATTCGAAACACTTACATCGCTTGCGGTGCGAACACGAGCGACCTCTTTATAGTTTTGGATTACTGGTCCGTTGCCATCAATAACCTCAAAACTCCATTTTTTGCCATTGTATGAAGCTCTTCGTAAATCTTTGTTTGTTAAGTCTCCATAGTAAAGATTTAAGTATTCAGTCTTTCCAATTTTATTTGTGCAGACCGAGATGCTTCCAGCCACGCTGTTGTTAGTTCGACCGCCAGTTGATCCATTTCCATCAACGGTTTTGATCAACCACTTCTTGCCGCTCCAGGTAGCAAGTTTTAGGGTTCCGCGCTGGGTGTCTGAATAAGCAACTACAGTTTTTCCGGCATAGGTAGCAGTAGCAAAATGTTTACCATCAGCTGATGGATCAAGAAAAGATTTCTTCCAAGTCGCTTGGGGAATAACGGCATTTGTTGTCGCTTCAACCGAAGTGCCCACAGCATTCTTGGCCTTTACCGTAAATGAGTATGCAGATCCGTTAGTAAGGCCAGAGATAACTGCCGGGCTCGTTGTTACAGACTTTTCGGCGCCAGTCTGGGTTACCTTAACTATGTAAGAAGTTATTTGAGCAGTCCGCTGATTTGTTGGTGGATCGAAGGTAACAATTGCAGATCTATCTGCCACCAGTGCTTTAACATTTCTTGGCACGCTTGGAATTCCGAAAGGAATCCCGGCGGGAGGCTTAGTCATCAAATCTTCAAACATTGCAATTAGAAGTGGGCCAGGTAGGTGAAAAACTTCTCCCATTTTTAAATTTGGTGACATAACTGCATCGCGTGCACTATTAGCAAAAGTATCTTCATCTAGATGGCTAACCGATGAACCGCCTTCGTATTCTGATGGCGTATAAAGCAGAGGCTTAACTCCGTTATTAGCCCGAATTCCGTTAGCACCAGACCAAACAAGCGGTTGAGTCATGGCTTCACCTAATTCAAGTGACGGAGAATCCAAATCCATTAAGCGGCGACCGTCTGGAAGTTGAGCATATGCATCGAATGGTGTCGGTTGTTGAATGCTTCCGTATCCATAAAGATCGTCGTAGTCGGCATTAGATAAAAAGCCAAGACCATGTCCCATTTCATGCAAAATCATCGATACCAAATCATATTTATTACTTGGACAGTTGCCATCTGTGCCGAGATACAACATTGGACCATTGCTCGAATTAATACGAATCGTTACTTCTTGAACCGCTGGTTCTATATCTTCACCAGCGATTGCATCTGCAAGAGCTGATGCATACCAAAGATCGTTGTCAGGAATATTCTTAAAATTAGTATGAAATTTTCCCGGAGATGCTGAAGCAAGAATTCCAGTGTTGGCTTGTCGCTCCCAAAGAACTTTGATTTTTACCGGGACTTGTGAAACGAAATTCTGAGACCATACATCTACTGCGGCGTTAATTGCTGCCTGATAAATCGTTGGAGTTGTAGTGAAATCAACTTTAAACGTGCTTTTGACTAAGGACTTATCCACCGCATAAGTTCGGGGAATTGGATCCTTAACAATCTGTTTACCGCGAGAACCATCAGCATAGAAATGAACCCAAGGTGCATCAATTGATATAACCGAACTTGGTAGCGCATGAGCTGGAGCAACTAGAACACCGGCAAACATCGCCGCTGTTACTAGTAGGAGTCTGGCACGCATGGGCAAAACGCTAGCAGTAGCACCCCTCGGATACCACTGTAATTCTCATTCAGGCTTGTCGATTAGTTGGAAAGTTTAGAAATGACTGAATTCGGACCTACAATAAATCGATGATTGAAGTAACTGTCTATTCGAGAAGTAACTGTCACTTATGTGAAGCGGCCCTCGAAGTCATCAGTGAAATTCGTAACGAGTTTGAATTTACGATTACTAAAATTCTAATTGATGGCAATGCTGAACTTGAAGAAAAATATGGCGAGCAAGTTCCAGTCATATTAATAAACAATCAACCGCACGATTTCTTTAGAGTTGATCCCGAGCGATTTAGATTAGCTATCTCGAAACTTTAATCTGGATTAGCGCTTAGAACTTCATCCGCATCAATAATTCCGTAGGCATATCCCTGTTCGGCTAAGAATCTTTGACGGTTCTGAGCAAAATCTTGATCAACAGTGTCTCTGGCAACGATGGAATAAAACCTTGCAGTTCTGCCATCTGATTTTGGTCGCAGAATTCGTCCAAGTCGTTGTGCTTCTTCTTGGCGCGAACCAAATGTTCCTGATACCTGAATTGCAATCGTCGCATCTGGTAGGTCAATTGAGAAGTTGGCAACCTTAGAAACTACTAAGCATTTGATTTCACCGGTTCGATACAAAGCAAATAAACGCTCACGCTCTTTTATTGGGGTATCGCCTTTAATGAGTGGAACTCCGAGTTCAGCACTTAATGCATCTAGCTGATCAATATATTGACCGATAATTAAAACTTGTTCGGTGCTATGTTGTTTTGCAAGTGCAATTGCAACCTTACGTTTCGTTGCAGTTGTTGAGCAGAATCGGTAGCGATCTTCTGGTTCGGCCGTTGCATAATTTAGGCGCTCATCTTCGGTTAAGTTAACGCGCACTTCAATGCAATCTGCTGGTGCAATATAACCTTGCGCTTCAATTTCCTTCCAGGGAACGTCATAGCGCTTTGGACCAATGAGGGAAAATACTTCGCCCTCCATCCCATCTTCGCGAACTAAAGTTGCAGTTAATCCAAGTCTCCTGCGCGATTGGATGTCTGCAGTAAATCTAAAGATGGGCGCTGGCAATAAATGAACTTCATCATAAATAATTAGGCCCCAATCAATTGCATCAAAGAGGTCTAGATGCGCATAAACGCCCTGTTTGCGTGTTGTCATTACTTGATAGGTAGCGATAGTCACGGGTCGAATTTCTTTCTTCGAACCTGAATATTCTCCGATTTCATCTTCATGCAAGGTGGTTCGCTTTAGCAACTCATCACGCCACTGTCTTGCAGCAATTGTATTTGTAACAAGAATTAAAGTTGTCGCTTTGGCATGAGCCATTGCAGCAGCACCAACAATTGTTTTTCCAGCTCCGCAGGGTAGAACTACAACACCAGAGCCACCATGCCAGAAACCTTCGGCTGCTAGTTCTTGATATTTTCTAATGCTCCAACCATCTTGAACTAGATCAATTTCATGATGTTCGCCATCTACATATCCAGCAAAATCTTCGGCCGGCCAGCCAAGCTTCAAGAGCGCTTGTTTTAAGAAACCACGTTGACCAGGGTGAACAACAATTGTTTCAGCATCCAATTGGAGCCCAAGCATCGGTGCAACTTTTTTCCCTCGAGTAACTTCCTTTAAAACAGCAGGATCATGTGAAACTAAAACTAAGCCGTGCACTGGATGAGCTTCAAGACGAAGTCGGCCATATCGAGACATCGTTTCAGCAACATCAACTAGAAGCGCATGCGGAACAGCAAATCTAGAATATTTAAGAAGAATATCTACGACTTGTTCTGCATCATGCCCAGCAGCGCGGGCATTCCATAATCCAAGTGGAGTCAGGCGATAGGTGTGAATATGCTCTGGCGATTTTTCTAGTTCAGCAAAAGATGCAATCGCACGGCGGCAATCATCGCTTAGCGGATGATCAATATCTAATAGAAGAGTTTTATCACTTTGAACAATTAACGGTCCATCAGTCACGAATGAGTTCCTTAATAAATGCAGTTAGAAGTTTTACTCGCGACGGAATTGAAGAGAGCAATATTTGTTCGTGCGGTGCATGTGCGCCATCACCGACGGCACCAAGGCCATCCAATACGCGAGCTCCTGCGGCTGCCGCAAAATTCCCATCGCTAGCACCGCCTACAGATGCTTGGCCCACTGGCTCTATCCCGATGTCTTTCGCTACCTTCTCTAAAATTTCGTAGAGCTCGGCTGTCGAAGAAGTTTCTAGTGGTGGCCGATTTATGCCGCCGGACACTTCTAGCCTTGCTTCTGGGTGCGCGGCTGAAAGTTTTTTAATCGCAGAATCAACTCGGATTAATTCCGCGCTAGAGAATGAGCGAATATCAATATCGAGAGTTGCAAGTGCCGGAACCGTATTAGTTGTAGTGCCTGCGTGCATGACAGTTGGCACAACAGTTGTTCCAAATTCTGGATTCGCTAACTTTGCAACTTCAATAACTATTGCAGCAATCTCGATTGTTGCGTTAATTCCTTTTTCTGGTTCGAGTCCGGCATGAGATGCCCGACCATGCACTGCAATTTGATACATGGATGTGCCCTTACGGCCAGTTTTAACTTTGCCGTTAAGTGATGCTTCTAAAACCAATACTGCACTTGCACTTTTCGAAACTCGTTCAATCAGTGCCTTTGAGGTCTGACTTCCAAGCTCTTCATCTGTAGTTGCAATTATTGCTACCTTCGAATCCGCACCAGGAATTTCTTTAACTGCATAAACGGCTTGCAGAAAGCCAGCCTTCATGTCGAATATTCCAGGGCCTTTTGCAATATCGCCAGAGACGCTCCACGTTGGTAAATATGAACCTTTAGGCCAGACCGTATCTAAGTGACCTAACAGAACAATTTCAGGGCTCTTGCTTCCCCACCAAAAAATCGGACGATTGTTCTCTTCAATTAATTGTGCAGCAGGCTTTAAATTTTCATTTGTTATTTGAATTGCAAGTTCCACAACTCCACGACAGGCGGCAAGATCTTCGCTCGGTGATTCGAATTCAACAAGCTTTTTCAAATCCTCAACAAATGCCATGGGATAAGTCTGCCTTACTTTGCTGGACTGACGCCGGTGATTCTCGGAATCCGGAAGCTCTGCATCTCGCCAGTTGCGTGATCTCTAGCGATTAAAGTGCCCAAGGAGATAGAGATTGGATCGATAAGCCTATTGGAAACCCCACCATTTGTATCTGCGTAACCGATGGTCAGGCTGGCTTGCTCTTCAATATATTGATGTAACAAGTCAAGAGTTTCATTTGCCGTTGTTCTAGGAACTTCACGCGGTTTATGAGAGCTTGCCTTTTCTCCAGTCCGAAGTGTGCGCACTGCAGCCTTTATAACAATTTCACTCGGGGCAGAAGTTTCACTAATAATTCTTGGAGGCTTCGGACGCGACTTTGCACGACGAATAGCAGGTGCTGAAATTAGAATTCCACTTGCATTCTCTGCCGCAGGTAAATAACCAGCTTCACGAAGCGTTGCAATTACTTCTGCTGCTTCAAAGTCACAGACCAATACTTGAGGCGCTAACTTGCGGAAGCGAAGTGATTCTAATTTCTTATCATGCAATATCTGCGTTAGCAGTCCTTCATCTTCACATCGAATATAAGTTTGCGCCATTCCGACTCGAAGTCGACCGTGGCGTTTAGCAACATCATTAATTAAGTATTCAAGTGGTTGTGGGACCGGAGTCTTTGAAGTTTTCTTCAAGAAATCTTTTATCTGTTCGCCAGTTTGTCCGTGATCTAAACCTCTCCGGATAGAACTCTCACTGAAGCGATAAACAGATGCACCACCACGACTTTCAATATCTGCAATGGTTCCAATCATGTTAGCGAGTTCTACTGTCAATGGCCCTGGAGCAATTGCGCTGTTATCTGCCTGAATCAAAATGTGATCAACTGGCTTTGGAAGGGCACGCTCGACGCCAAGATCATCTGATCCATTTAGAAAAGCAATTCCAAATTCAGAGAGCGCTCCCTGACCGGTAAGGCCTAACCATTCGGCTTCGCGAAGCGTCCACTCAATATATTCAGCGTTAAATCTCTGAGGCATCTGCCAAGCAATTATCTCTTGCAGATTTTTAATTGATGGATCCAATTCTAAATTTTCAGCTAATACATTTAACGTAACTTTGCGCATTGATGAGATACCAGCACGATCAAGTTCGGGGCCGAGAGGTGCAATATTTTTCTCACCAATCTTGCCTGCCAAACCGCTTACGCGAGAAGTCTCTAGCCAGAGGCTTACGAGAGAACTCCATCGCTCTTCTAATGACCTAGACATCCAAATATCAAAAGAGTTTGTTGGCAAGATTTGATCATCGGGGTCAATAGCAATCAAGCCGCCCAGATAAAGAACTTCAGCAACAAATGCGAGGCAGTTTTCATCAATTCCTAGGTGATCAGCGCTGCGCTTTAAATCTCTAATTCCCAAGCCGCCAGAACGCAGTGCAATTGGTGGTTCATCAGACCAATGATGGGCCAGCTCTTCACACCACCGTAGGAAGTTTGAAATATTCGCAATAGCTGCTCGATCTATATCTTTCTGTTTGCGCGCAGTCCCAACGAATGAATTAGCGCTAGGCGAAAATTCTTTAAAGGTTTTTCCACCGCGTAAATGCATGCCAACTTCACGAGGCAGCACAACAGTTTTTGAATCCATTACAACTAAGTAATCGTGTTCTAGTAGCCAGCTAATTGCCTTTCCTGGAGACTTAATATTTCCGACTTGCCCGCGAGGCGGCCCCCAAGTTAAGCGCTCGAGAACTACGGCGCAATCATCGGGAAGATCTTTTAGAGCTTTGAAATCTATTTTCTTTAATGAACGTGGTCCAAGACCTGCTGGCTCATCTCCAATTAATTGACCCAAATTTCCAGGCAATCTAAATTTTGTTCCATCTTTATACACAAGTGCCGCAGCCCAAAGCCGCAGTAATTCTTCGCCAGCTTCTGGAACTGAAACAGAGAGCAATTCAGATTTTGAAAATGGTTGGGTTAATGTGCTCGCAGAAGTTAAAACCTCTAGTTGAAATTTGTTTAGGGATTCAAGTGCACGCATCAAACTAGGTGTGGAATTTGCGCGAGCCGAAAGCGCCGATAAATCTGTAGGCACTGGTGAAAGCAAGTCTGGGCGCACTGCAAAAAGCTGCGCGATTGCTTCATCGCTGCGAGCACGCAATTCGTCAGCAAAAGAATTAACAGACATAACTGCCCTACTTTACCGAGTTTTAGAAGCTACCTCGACCTAAATCTTCTAGGGGATAAGAAAGTGAAGACTGCAGCAAATCTTGCTAGAAGCGGTCCGAATAACGCTTTGACCGCCCGCGCTCGCCTGAAATCATGTATTGGCCAGTTGTCACGAATTGCTCGAATCTGAAGCAAAGTATCTGGATTAATTGCAGCCGGCTTTCCAACTGCAGTTAATAGTGGAAAATCATTGTGGCTATCTGAATAGGCGTAAGAATTTGCGAGATCAATTCCAGTTTGTTGGGCTAACTCTCTAACTGCAACCGCTTTCTGATTTCCATGCAGCAACAGGCCATTCATCTTTCCGGTGTAGACCCCATCAATTACTTCAGCCTTAGTTCCTAGCGCACCAGTAAAACCTAATCTCTTTGCAATCAACACAGCCATATCTTGCGGCGCTGCCGTTACTAACCAGACCTCTTCGTCATTTGCTAAATGTTGATTCGCAATTTCAATAGTTCCTTGCCAGAGCGCTGGCGATACGAATTCATCATAAATCTCGGAACCAATGGCTTCAATCTCTTTAACACCGTGACCACCAATAAAATCTGTTGCTGCGTTTTGAAATTTCTCTATCTCTTCCGGCTTCTCAGCGCCTGTTAAGCGATATCTTAGATTTGCCAGAACGAAGGCCGAGATATCGCGCTTGCTAAAGAAGCCTCGCTGATACATGCCGCGGCCAAGAAAGAAGATAGTTGAGCCACGAATAATTGTGTTATCGACGTCAAAGAAGGCAACTCTCTTGCCAGGATTCGTCATAACCCAACCTTATCGTTCAAGTTATGATTGCTTCATGACACGAGCAATTCACGTCCTGCGACATGGAGAGGTAGAGAATCCAGAGAAGATTCTTTACGGGCGCCAACCAGGTTGGCGACTTTCAAATCGAGGTCAAGAAATGGCGCAAGTAGTTGCAGACTGGAGTTCTAAATTAGATCTAGGTGCAATTCATGCTTCACCACTACAACGGGCACAGGAAACTGCAGCCCCAATTGCCGCGAAACATAAATTGCAGATTAAAACCGATGAAAAATTAATTGAAGCAGCTAATATCTTTGAGGGAAAGAAATTCGAGTTAGGAAGCGGAGTGCTTCGCCATCCAGCGTCATGGTGGCATCTTCGTAATCCAGCAAAACCTTCTTGGGGCGAGCCCTACACCGAACAGATTGAACGGATGCTTGCCGCTGTCTTTGCAGCTCGGGATGCGGCAAATGGAAAAGATGCCTTAGTCGTCTCTCACCAATTACCAATTTGGATTTTGCGATCAGCTGTAGAAGGCCGCAGACTTTTACATGATCCAAGAAAACGAATTTGCACTCTGGCTTCTGTAACCACTTTGCATTTAGATGACGAGGGAATGATTAATGGAGTTTCGTACTCCGAGCCGGCCAAGCATTTGTTGCCAACGAAATGAAATTAATTTTCGCGCTCGCGGCTGTATTAGCTCTAACGTCTTGCTCTACCGGTGGAACTTCAAGCAATAGCGAGAGCGCTTATATTTCTGGAGATGGATCTGCAATAGTTCTAAATCAATCCGAAAGAGTTTTGGCACCGAAAATTGAAGGCGAAACACTTGATGGAAGTAAATTCACTTCTGAACTAGGGAAGATAACTGTCGTTAATGTCTGGGCATCATGGTGTTCGCCCTGCAGAGCCGAAGCGCCAACCCTTGAAGAGTTTGCGATGAAGAATCCGAATTTCCAATTTGTCGGGATTTTAACCAGAGATAACTTAACTTCGGCACTGGGTTTTGTAAAAAGATTTGGCCTTACCTACCCAACACTCATTGATGATGCAATTATTCCAAGTTTCAGAGGATCGCTTCCAGCGAATGCAATTCCAACCACAATTGTTATCGATACCGAAGGACGAGTAGCTGCAAGAATTAGCGGCCAAGTAACAGTTGCCACAATGAGAGAAGTATTAGAAAAGGTCTCAGGAAGTTCCGTAAATGTTTGATTTCTTCGTAGACATAATTTTTGATGGCAATCTATTGATTGCATCAGCAGTCGCCATTATTGCCGGTCTAATTTCATTTGCATCGCCTTGTGTGCTTCCTCTTGTCCCTGGCTATTTATCTTATGCAGTGGGTATGACTGAAGTGAGAAGCAGAGGTCGAGCAGCACTTGGCTCAGTGCTCTTTGTTCTGGGATTCTCGACTCTATTTATCTCTTATGGAGCAATATTCGGAACACTTGGATCAAAGATTTCAAGTAATTCGACCGCGATTACCGTTGTTCTAGGACTACTTACTATTGCAATGGGAATAATCTTTTTATTTAACCAGAAGTTCTATCGTTCATTTAAACCAGTTTGGAAAGTGCGGGCTGGCCTTGCCGGTGCGCCTGTTCTTGGTTTTCTTTTTGGTGTTGGGTGGACACCATGCATTGGTCCAACTCTCGCCGCAGTGCAAACCCTTTCATTCCAAGAATCAAGTGCTCTTCGTGGCGCAATCCTAAGTTTTGCTTATTGCGTAGGACTTGGTTTGCCATTTATTCTCGTTGGAATTTTCTTTGATAAATCTAATCGACTAAGAAAATTCATATCTCGACATGGAAACTATTTAACGCTTATCGGTGGAGTTTTCTTAATTTTAATTGGTGTCTTGCAAGTTACCGGCTTGTGGGCGGATGCAATGAATTCACTTCGCAGTTGGATCTCAGATTTTGCGCCGGTGGTGTAATTGACTACAAATATTGAATTAGACGCGCGCTCTTCATTTCGCTGGTTATGGCGACAACTTACGAGCATGCGCACCGCACTTATCTTGCTCTTATTGTTAGGAGTTGCTGCTATCCCAGGGTCCCTATTTCCACAGCGGACTCAGAATCCACTCGCGGTTAGTGATTATTTCGCGAGCAATCCTGGAACTGCAAAGTTCCTTGATCAACTTCAAATGTTTGATGTTTATAGTTCGCCTTGGTTTAGCGCAATTTATATTCTGCTTTTTATCTCGTTAATCGGCTGCGTTTTACCAAGATCCTTCGAGCACTTTAAGGGAATTCGCGCACAACCTTCGCTTACTCCGAAGAATCTAAATCGCATGGAGTTTCATACCGAAGTTGCAGAAGGCAATCTTGATAGCGCTGAAGCTTGGTTACGTAAACATCGCTTCCGAATCAGAAGAGATGAAAATTCAATTTCGGCAGAGAAAGGTTTCATGCGCGAAACCGGTAATCTCTTATTTCACCTCTCGTTAATTTTGATTTTAGTTGGTGTTGCCTTGGGCTCATTTTACGGAATGAGGGGAGATGCAATTATCAATGTCGGAGAGCGATTCATAAACACTCCGACGTCATACGATGTTGTGTCATACGGAAAGTTGCAGTCAGGTAAAAATCTAACGCCATTCTCGGTAACGGCAACAGATTTCAAAGCCACTTATGAATTAGCGACTGGGACACCAAGTGATTACAAGCTCAGTGTCAATGTTGCAAACCCAGTTGGCACCAAAGAAGAAGCTCGAATCGTAAAAGTTAATTCACCATTAACATTTGGCAGCACAAAAGTTTATTTGCAGGCAAACGGTTATTCACCCCTTGTAACGGTTAGAGATAAGAGTGGTGAAATCAAATATCAAGGCGCAGTTATTTTCTTGCCACAAGATGGAAATTTAACTTCAATTGGCGCAATCAAAGTTCCGGATATGCAGCCTCAAATTGGGTTCGTTGGATCTTTTGTTCCGACTTATGCCAGAACACCAGAGCGCGGATCATTCTCGTCTTATCCAGAAGTTCTAGATCCACGGTTACTGGTATCTATCTGGACCGGAGATCTGGGTTTAGATTCCGGAAATCCCCAGTCTGTTTATCGAATAAATACAAGTGATATGAAGCGAATTGGTTTGAAGACTCTAAAGCTTAATGAGACCCATGATTTTGGTGACGGTTCAATCACATTTGAAGGTTGGACGCCATGGGTCAACCTGCAAATAGTTAAAGACCCAGGCAAGATATATGCATTGATTGGTTCAATACTTGCGATTCTCGGTCTACTGATGTCGCTCTTCACCAGATCTCGTCGGATTTGGATCAAAGAGAATCAAGGTAAATCAGGTGTTGAAGTTGCTGGACTTGCAAAGAATGCGGCGCCAGGTCTTGAAAATGAAATTGCAACACTCATTAATAAGATGAAAGGATAGGCGTGTGAACTCATCAGATTATGCATATCTATCTAACTATGGTGTTTATTCCGCGATTGCGCTCTTTGCTGTTGCATTTGTTGCCCACGCCTTAGATGTCGCATTTTCAGTTCGTAGTTTAGAAGAGAAAACCAAGCTTGATTTTTCGCGCACTAGACGCATTGGAAATCTTGCAACTGTGATGATTGTTCTAGCTTTCATCGCACTTTTTGTTGCGGTTCTCTTCCGCGGAATTTCAGCAGAGCGAGTTCCTTGGGGAAATATGTATGAATTCTCGATTACCGGAGCTCTAGCATTTACCGGTGCTTATCTTTACGCACTTTGGAAATATAGAATTAAATGGTTAGGTCTTCCAGTTTCAATTGCTGTTCTATTGACGCTGGGAACCGCAATTACAATTCTTTATGTGCCAAGTGCACCACTTGTTCCAGCGCTTAAGTCAGCCTGGTTAGTTATTCACGTATCTGCCGCGATTATTTCTGGCGGAGTCTTTCTGCTCGCAAATTGTATTGCGGGAACATATTTGATTTTAGATCGATATGAAAGCAGAGGCGCACGTCCAGTTTGGGCTTTGAAATTACCAACACTTGAAACCCTTGATCAACTTTCCTATCGCCTCGTTGCCTTCGTATTTCCACTCTGGACTTTTTCAGTTATTGCTGGCGCAATTTGGGCCGAGGCAGCTTGGGGTAGATATTGGGGATGGGATCCAAAAGAGACTTGGGCATTTATTACTTGGGTTGCCTACGCCGCTTACCTACATGCGCGTGTAACTGTTGGATGGCGCGGTCGCAAAGCTGCTTGGCTATGTTTGTTCGCGGGTTCAACGTTCCTATTTAATTATGTATATATAAATATATGGGGAACTGGTAAACACACTTACAGTGGGCTTTAAAGCTTCCGCAAGAAATCAGGATCGTCATCCGGTGGAATAATTTTTCCACGGCCGCCGCGTCCAGGTCCTGGATTGCGCTTAGGTTTTCCAATGAAGAACCAAGAAATTGCACCAATTGAAGAGAATAAAAAGATTATTAAGAGCCAAGCCCATTTAGGTAATTTACGAACTTCTTCTTGAGGGGTTCTAGCACAGTCAAAGAAGGCATAAAAAGTGAGAGCTAGTAAAGCTATGGTAATCAGAAGGCGCATGGGAAGAGTTTAAACCTTTGTAATCATTAGCGCGAATGTTATCAACAGCGCAGTAAGCAATTGAAGCTCGCCAGCCTTACCGAGCAGCGGAATCAATCTTGCTCCAATCGCCCCACTAGTTATTCCTTTAATCAATATGTAATAGAAAGGAGCGGTGGCAAGAACAATTAGTGCCCAGGGGGTAATAACTGATGCCGCGATAGCGGTAGAAAAGGCAACCAATAAGAGGAAGATTAAGAGTATTCGAGCCTTGGCATCTCCTAATCGAACCGCCAAAGTTTTCTTGCCCACAGCTTCATCCTTTGGCCGATCTCGCAAGTTATTTAACCCAAGGATGGTGCACGACAAGGCGCCCATTGGAATTGCAAGCAAAAGTGCGCTCCAAGTAATTTTTTGGGACTGCGCGAAATAAGATCCCATTGTTGCTACTAATCCAAAGAAAACAAATACTGAAATTTCGCCAAACCCTTGATAGCCATATGGCTTCTTGCCACCGGTGTATTTCCAACCAGCAACTATTGCAATCGCACCAATAAAAATTAATATCGGTGATGTGCGAAGTGAAAGCGCTAATCCACAAATAGCGGCTAAGAAATAACTTGCAATTGCTGCACTCTTCACAGCACCTGCACTCTTTAACCCGCTGGCAACAAGACGCACTGGTCCGACCCGCGCCTCATCTGTTCCTCGGATTCCGTCCGAATAATCATTTGAATAATTCACAGCTATTTGAAGCAATAAACCAACGCCTAATGCGAGGAGTGCATTTACCCAATTGATTTCACTGCCATCAGAATTAATTAGCGCAGTTCCAATCAAAACTGGAGCTATTGCAGCTGGAAGTGTGCGCAGTCTAGCTCCCGCAATCCAAGTATTCATCTTCTTATCTTTGCTTATCCATGAATATTTGGCTGGCTTTGACACGGTCTGGTTTACCGATTCCAATTTCAGGAATCTGCTTCATAACTAAGAATTCTTTTGGCACAAATTGCTTTCCTAAAGTTGTTTTTAAAATTTCTGAAATACGATCGTAATCAATTTCGCTATTTGATATCAGGCAGATCTTCTGACCCCATTCTGCATCTGGGATTGCTGTTGCAAGAAAAGTTATTTCAGGAAAGCTTGTGCTTAGTTCATTTTCGATTGCATAAAGCGAAACATTTTCGCCGCCAGATAACACCACATCATCTGATCGCCCAATGACTTGAACTTCATTATCCCGAACTGTGCCAAGGTCACTCGTTAGAAACCAACCATCCTTAAAGTTTTGATTCCAAAGTTCCTGATTATTTTCATAGCCATTTGCAAGAATCGGACCCTTAATCATCAATCTGCCGGTTCCATCAACCATCACAGAAACACCAGGAAGCGCTCTGTTGTTATAGATGCAACCACCAGAAGTTTCAGTCATTCCATAAGTTGTGATTACGGTTATTCCTGCCTTAGATGCTGCTTCTAAAAGAGTTTTACTCGCCGGGCTTCCACCTACTAAAACCGATTTACAACTCTGCAAGTGTTCTAATAACTTCTTATCTCCAAATAGCGCACGGTGTAATTGGGTTGGAACAATTGCTGTGTAATCGGCGGCTTCATCAACGCTCGCAATATTGCTGCCAAGTTTTATTGCTCGAGCCAGAACATTTACACCAGCGATGTGATTTATCGGTAGAAGTAGCGACCAAATACCCCCAGGCACTGCTCCAATTTGTGAATTAGATAATTCTGCTGACGCTTCGATTGCATCTATTGAAAGCAGAACTCGCTTTCTAATTCCGGAAGATCCAGTCGTATTTATGATGACTTGGGCCGGTGCGTCCTGGCTCATTGCCGTTGCGAGGGCAGTGGTCAGCGCAGGCGTCTCCCAGTGGAGCCCAATATCAATTACCGAAGTTTTCATGACCCGCGTAGGCTATCTATATATTTTGTAGGAGGAAATGTGAGCAAACCTTTTAAGCGCGAGCCGGGCAGCCGAACCATTCCAAAATGGATTACCGGAACTGGTGGCGAAGCTTTTTCAGACATCGTTTACGAAGTGGCTGAAGGAATTGCCAAAATTACGATTAACAGACCTGAAGTTCGAAATGCTTTTCGTCCACAAACATTATTTGAGTTACAAGAAGCTTTTTCATTGGCCCGCGATGATGATTCGGTCGGCGTAATTATCTTCACTGGTGCCGGCTCAGAAGCATTCTGTTCTGGCGGTGACATAAATGTTCGTGGTGACGATGGATATTTAGGAAATGATCCATTAGCTAAAAAAGGTATTGGCAGATTAAATGTTTTAGATTTACAAATTCAAATTCGTAGATTGCCAAAACCGGTTGTAGCGATGGTTGCAGGCTGGGCTGTTGGCGGGGGACATGTTCTACACGTTGTCTGCGATTTAACAATCGCGGCAGACAATGCAAGGTTTGGCCAGACTGGACCAATGGTTGGATCTTTCGATGGCGGTTATGGCGCAGGTTTGTTAGCCGCGCATATTGGCCAGAAGAAGGCTCGCGAAATTTGGTTCTTGTGCCGTCAATATGATGCAACTGAGGCTCTAGAAATGGGCTTAGTAAATACTGTTGTTCCAGTTGCCGAACTTGAAGCTGAAACAGTTTCTTGGTGCCGCGAAATGTTAAGACATTCGCCAATGGCGCTTAGATTATTAAAAGCTGGGTTAAATGCAGCAGATGACGGACTTGCTGGCGTGCAACAACTTGCTGGCGATGCAACACTTCTTTTCTATATGACCGAAGAGGGTCAAGAAGGTCGTGATGCATTTAAGGAGAACCGCGAACCAAATTTCAATAAATTTCCAAAGCGTCCGTAATAAATAAATGTGGCACCTAGATAAGGTCTTCAACGATCTAACTATTGTTGCCATACCTACCCGCACAAATTTTCGCGGTGTAACTGTTCGAGAAGCAGCTCTTTTTCGTGGGCCTGCCGGATGGAGTGAGTTTTCGCCATTTATTGAGTACTCAGATAACGAGTCCGAAGCTTGGTTACAAGCAGCGCTGGAAGGTGCCTATATTCCTTGGCCTCAGTTAGCACGAGACGTCATCGATATAAATGCAACTCTTCCTAAAGTTGAGATTGATCGAGTTCCTGAAATCCTAAATCGATTTCCCGGAGCAAAAACTGTCAAGATAAAAATCGACGATTTTGAGAACGATAGCGAACTGGTTGAAGCGGCGCTGGATTTTAATCCGGAATTTAAAGTTCGATTAGATGTAAATGGTGGTTGGAGCCTTGAAGCGGCGCTCTTAAATCTTTATAACTACTATCTCCGCTTCGGAAAAGTATTTGAATACATCGAACAGCCATGCCTAGATATTGCGGATTTAAAAAAGCTTAAAAAAGAGATTCCTATGAAGATTGCAGTTGATGAATCAATTAGAAAGGCTCTAACTAGTGACTTTGCAGATGCTAAAGACTTTGCAGATGTTGCAATCATTAAGTGGGCACCTTCTGGTGGCATAACTCGTGCCAACAAGTTAATTGAAAAAATTGGCCTGCCAGCTGTTATTTCAAGCGCCTTGGATACTGGAATCGGAATTTCGCACGGACTTGCTCTGGCCGCGAGTCAGAACCAGCAAAATTTTGATTGTGGGCTTGCAACGATTTCGCTCTTAGAAAGTGATGTAGTTGCTCCGCCAATAGAAATAACTGCTGGCACTATCGCTGTAGGTCGAAGGACGCCGGACGATAACTTGGTTGCCAAATACACCGCCGCTGCCGAACGTAGACTTTGGTGGCAGAATCGGATTGAAAGAATTTGGGAATCTGGATTTGGTGAAAGGTGGCAAAGTGAGCAGCGCAACTGATTTAGCCCGCCAAACGATTCGCAAGTTAATTGAATCAGGAATAAGTGATTTTGTAGTTTCACCTGGTTCTAGAAATGCGCCGCTATCGATTGCACTACACGAGGCTAAAACCCGCGGAATAATTGATTTGCATATTAAATTAGATGAACGTGGTGCCGCTTTCTATGCATTAGGAATTTCCAAGGCGACCAACAAACACGTCGCCGTAATCTGCACAAGCGGAACTGCGGCAGCTAACTTTCATCCTGCGCTACTAGAGGCCTGGCATGCAAGCAACAAATTGATTGCAATTACTGCAGATCGACCTGATCGCCTACGTAAAACTGGAGCGAATCAAACAACCGATCAAGTTGGTATGTTTCCGAATATTCCGATATTCGATTTAGTTGCAGGCGCTAACTTCGAGTTAGGCGTTGGTCCTACTCATCTCAATATTCAATTCGATGAGCCATTGCTTCCGAAAGATACAAATGATTGGTTAAGCGGTTTGCACCTTAATCCGCCAAAGCAAGTAGTCGAGAGCACTAAATCTTTATCTGTAAGTGGAAATGGTGTAATCGTTATCGGCCATGATCGGGGAACCCTAACCGCATCTGAAATAGCAAAGTTTGTTGAAACATCAGGATTGCCTGTGATTGCCGAAGACCCATTGACCTTTCCCAATTGCGCTAGCCACGCGAGTGCATTTCTAAGTGATGAAGTGATCCGGAATTATTTAAAGCCAGATTTCGCAATTGTCATTGGCCGCACAACGCTTTCGCGGAGCATCAATAGTTTTCTGGCTCTGGCTGACAAGACGTTTGTCATCGATCCACGAATTTCAACTATTGATACCAAGCGCACCGCATCTCAAATATTTTTTGCGCTGCCAAAACTTGAAATATCTACAATCAACCAAAGCTGGATATCTGACTGGAAAGAAATTTCAAAGCTTGCAGCAAAAGAAATATCTGATGACCAAAGTTGGAGTGAGAAGACTGCGCTACGGACAATTTCGGCTGGCGTGCCAAACGGTGCAGCGTTATTTGTTGGTTCATCTCGCCCAATAAGAGATATCGAAGCATTTGCAACACCTCGTTCTGGAATCGAAGTCTTTGCAAATCGCGGGCTAGCCGGAATCGATGGCAACTTATCAACAATTTTTGGAATATCTAATAGCTTTGAACGCACCTACGCAGTTATCGGTGACCTGACATTTTTACATGACTTAACTGCGTTATTGGCGCCAACAGCGAGTAATTTGACGATATTCATAATTGATAACAATGGCGGTGGGATTTTCTCTACATTGCCACAATCCGGAGTAGCTGGTTTTGAAGAAATATTCGCTACTCCACAGAACCAAGATCTGGAAAAGATTATTTCTAGCTTTCAGATTAGCGTCACAAAAGTTAAGACAAGTTCAGATTTGAATTTAACTTTTTCGCAGAACAACCCTGGATTGAATTTTGTAATTGTTGAAGTTCCAAACCGAGATTTAATGGCAGCTAACTTGGCTAAGACTTACTCTCGAATTTCAAGTGCAGTTCGCATTGGACTCAACTTAGCCTGACTTTCGGCTAATTCATCATCAGGATTAGAACCAGCAACAATTCCACAACCACTAAAGATTCGCATAGATTTTCCATCATCAGAAAGTTCGCCAGTCCGAAGTGCAATTCCAATTTCGCCATCGCCTCTGGCATCTATCCAGCCAACCGGTCCGGCATACCGACCACGATTCATCTCTTCCAACTCATTTATAACGGCGCTTGCAATTTCAGTAGGAGTTCCGCAAACCGCGGCAGATGGATGAAGCGAAGAGATCAATGCAAAGATATCGATAGGAGTTGTTGCATCATTAACAACACCAGTTACATCCGTAGCCAGGTGCATTACATTCGCCAGGTGCAGAACAAATGGTGATTCTGGAACATTTGTAGATGAGCAGTATGGCGCCAAGGCATCGGCCACAGAACGGACTGCATATTCATGCTCCTCTAAATCTTTGGAGGATTTAGCAAGCGAAGCAGCTAAACCAAGATCTTTGGCTTCATCCCCAGATTTTCGAATAGTTCCCGCCAGGATTCGTGAGGTTACAAGTGATTTATTCAAACGCACTAATAACTCTGGGGTCGCACCAATTAAATTCGCCACCATAAAGACCCAAGTAGATGGGTAATTTGCGCTTAAATATGTAATCAAGTTTCGCTTCGATATCGACTCGGTATTTCTAGCAATCAAATCTCGCGCTAATACAACCTTTTCTAGGTCGCCACTCTTAATTTTGGAGACTGCTTGTGCAACTCTGTTTTTCCATTCGGAATCCGATAGCGCACCTGTTTCAAATGAAACTTCACCAACAGATTTTGAAACTTTATGTTGGGAAATCACTGGAGAATTTGCATCACCAATCCAAGTAATCCAAGACTTATCTCCCCGCTTTCCAATAATTATCTCTGGAATTACTAGCTTTGATTCTTCTGCTGGATCAAAAGCAAAAGACGAGAAGAGAATTGGACCAGTGCCACTTCCATGAACGCTGTTTTGAATTTTTAAGGTTGCTAGTTGTTCGTGCCACCATTTTCTAGCATCGGTAAAGCGGTTCTTACCTTTAACGCTTGTGCTTTTCCATTCACCGAAACCAATTAAACCGTCGCCGCCTCGAATCCATGATGAGGTCAGCTCTAAATCAGTGGCCGCTGATTCAAGCGCTGGATGCTCGCCAAGGAGCTCAGTAGTTATATTTGTTGGCACGGTTTTTTAACTTTTTTATGAACGCTTTGAAACGTATTTCCATACTGCAGGAAGCGCAGTGCTGGCAATTGCAATCTTTAAAATTTCACCAAATATGAATGGAGTGAAACCTTTTTCAAAAGTCCAGCTCCAACTTTGGCCCGTGTATTGGTATAGCCAGAACAATCCCACAGCAAAAATAATTGAATTTCCAATAATCATTGTTGGTATTACTGTTTTAATCTTCTGATCCCATTTGCGTCCAGCAAGAGCACCCAGTATCAATGAAGAAATCAACATTCCAACGAGATAGCCCCCGGTGGGACCAACAATTCGCTCGATTCCGCTAGTTCCAGAGGAGAAAATTGGCGCACCTGCCATGCCCATCAATAGATAAAAAGCGATTGTGCTAAACCCGAGTCCAGCGCCATATGCAGTTCCGAGTAAGAGGACTCCGAGTGTTTGACCAGTAAGTGGAACTGGTGAACCAGGAATTGGAATAGAAATTTGAGCCATAACAGCAAGGAAAACGGTTCCAGTAAGAATTAAAGAGATTTGTGATGCCACGGTTGCGCGAGTTATAAACGCAGATTTAAGGGTGCTCACTTGTGAAACCTGAACCATTTGGCCAACCTCGATTCCTTTTAATTTGTGGTCGGAGCCTACTACCACAAGAATATACGCGTGAGTAGAGCTGATTTAGGTAAGGAGCCCGATGAGGTTTCCGCGATGTTCGATGGCGTTGCCCGGAGATATGACTTACTAAATGACCTACTAAGCCTCGGGCGAACCAAAGCTTGGCGCAAAGTCGCGACATCGATAATTGCTCCAAAACCAGGAATGCGAATTTTGGATATCGCAGCAGGAACCGGATCTTCAAGCCGGCCACTTGCCGATGCCGGAGCTGACGTAATCCCACTAGATTTTTCAAAAGGGATGTTGGATGCAGGTCGTAAACGTCATCCAGATTTGCAATTCATGCAAGGGGATGCGCTCGCACTTTCATTTAAGGAAAATGAATTTGATGTAACAACTATCTCTTTTGGTTTACGAAATACTTCGGATACAGGTAAAGCGCTAAAAGAATCTTTTCGAGTTTTAAAATCTGGCGGACGAATGGTCGTTGTTGAATTCTCGCAACCAACCAATAGATTGTTTAGATTTATCTACCTTAGATATTTGATGCGCGCACTTCCGACGGTCGCAAGAAAAGTGTCATCTAACCCAGATGCATATGTTTATTTAGCCGAATCTATTTTGGCCTGGCCCAACCAAAATGGCCTTGCAGATTTAATGAAGGCAACGGGTTTTGGAAATGTCCAATGGAAAAACCTAACCTTCGGCATCGTCGCTATTCATACGGGAGTAAAACCGTGATTGGTGCCACAAGTCCTACAAGCCCTGCGGTTTTACAATTTCAAATTGTGACCTATAACGCCTAAACCCGTAGACTCTCTCACCGTGAACCCATACGTACCGATCCTGGTAATTGGCGCAATTGGCTTCGGCTTCGCAATTTTCTCAATCGTTGCGGCTGCCGTAACTGGTCCAAAGCGCTACAACCGGGCAAAAGTTGAAGCTTACGAGTGCGGTATTCAACCCTCTCCACAAGCTGCAGGCGGCGGGCGTTTTCCAATTAAATATTTCTTAACTGCAATGCTATTTATTATCTTTGATATTGAAATAGTTTTCCTCTATCCATGGGCAGTAACTTTTGATCAACTTGGACTATTCGGGTTAGTTGAAATGGTTATTTTTATTGCAACAGTTTTTGTCGCCTTCACATATGTCTGGCGTCGCGGCGGATTGGAATGGGATTAAATCCATGGGACTAGAAGAGAAGTTACCGGCAGGATTTGCTTTAACATCGGTTGAAAAACTTGCAGGTTATATGCGCAAGAATTCACTCTGGCCTGCAACATTCGGCCTTGCCTGTTGCGCAATCGAGATGATGGCATTTGGTGGCGGTCGTTACGATGCTGCGCGTTTTGGAATGGAAGTTTTCCGAGCATCACCACGCCAAGCAG
>JACCDP010902425.1_pt1 | contig 36962 bp, 26 predicted proteins | sample 7445841 | NCBI WGS metagenome assembly JACCDP01 (sample SAMN15323441, study PRJNA562643) | freshwater metagenome | isolation source: river surface water | place: USA:Blue River Watershed | collected 2017-08-17 | reverse complement strand
TGCCCATGGTATAGACCTGGTCCTTTGCTGGTTCGTAAAAGGCATTATCCACCAAGCCATGATGCTCGGGGAGCATCCCCGTGGCAATGGTGTAATGGTTGGGAAAGGTTTTGGTGGGAAAGGAAGGGATTAGACCTTTCGCAGCAGTTCCCTCAGCAATAAATCGACTTAGATTCTCTGGCTGAAAGCGCTCCACATAATCGTGACGAAAGCCGTCTAGGGAAATCAAGATAAGAATGGGCTCTTTTTCCTGAGAAAAAGTTGCGGTCCAAACGAACAGCAGCACAATAAAAACTAGAAAAGAGCGCTTCATTTTTTTCTTTAAAAATACGGAGCGGCAATTTGCTCTGCAAGGAGTAGTGACTTGAAGATACTCTCTTTCAAACCTCCACCCGCATCAACCAATCGTTCTGGATTTCATCTCCAAAGGGAAAAGGATGACTGCCGAAAATGCGCAGTCCATTTTTCTCGTAAAAACGAATCGCACGTGCATTGTGCTCCCAGACGCCCAGCCAAACGTAGGTCATGCCTTTTTCCTTGGCAAAGTCCAGTGCAGCATCCAACAAACACTGCCCTACTCCCTTCCCCCAAACTTCCTCCAAGGTGTACAAGCGGGCCACTTCCGCCGAATCTGGATCCTGCACATCTGTTTGTGCAGCAGACAGGTTGAGTTTGGTGTAGCCCACAAGTTTCCCCGCCAAGCTCGCTACCAAAAAAGTAGAAGCCGGGTGTTCCAACTCTTGGGTCAACCGAGTCTCCGTGAAGGCTTCGTCCAAATAGGCTTGCACATTCTCAGGCTTGTTTCCTTCGGTAAATGCCTGAAGAAAGGAAGTTCGCGCTAGCATCAACAGCTCAGGTAAATCAGAAAGATTGGCTTTGCGTAGCTCAGGAACAGGTGTATTCACAGGTCGATTAGAGTTTTTTGAGGGCTACAGAAATTTGCGAAATCGGAAACTCACCCAAGATTGCCCGGTAGTTGCCCTTGGGACTAATGACTACAAAACTTTTGCAAGGATAGGGAAACTGAAAGAAATGGGTAGCAAAGATACCTTCCGGGTCTGGGAGCCAGGTCTGAATCCCCGCATATTTTTCCAATCCGTGCGGTTGTTGGTACAGGTATACCGGAGTAGCAGTCTCAAATTTCTGGGCATACTTGAGTACCGCTTCGTGGTTGGAACGGAGCAGTTTTGGATCTGAGGTGGAAGCAGCGGAATTGCATTCGTCCTTGCCTGGATAAAAAATCACCACCAAGGGACGGCCTGCCTGAAAGTCGGCTAGCATTCCCAATTTTTCATAGAACAACTTGGCATTCGTCAGGCCTGCTGGCATGCGATGCACCAACTTTTTATCTCCTTCTTTCGCTCCTGGAACACCAAAATACGGTCCAGAAAGTATCTTTTGTTCGTAATCGGCGTAGGTGATTCGATTGCCCAACTCATTGAAATAACTCTGTGAGTAGAGGTAAAACGGGAGTATTAGAAATAGCCCGATCAGTCCAGCACGTTTACAGCACTCCCCCATTTTCACTTACGCCTTGGCCTCCTTTTTGGATGCTTTATAATTGCCAAAGAAAATCACTAGAGCAGCAGTTCCAAACATGATCAAACTGTAAATGGCAGACGGAATGGTCATCACCGAATTCATCAGTAGCGTAGCCGCTATGGTAATGCCCAAGGTTCCATTTTGAATCCCCGACTCAATCGCGATGGTTAGACCCTGGCGAAAAGGAAGTTTGACCAATTTGGCTATCCCAAAACTCAAGGCCAAGGTGGCCACATTCAAGGCCAGTGCAGCGGGACCTGCCTCCAGAAAGTAGCGAACCAAGTTTTCCTTTTCCTTAAGCACTGCAGCAAGTACAATCACCACAAAGAAAATGGCAGAAATACGCCGAAAAGGAAGGTCCAATTTTGCTGCTAATTTCGGCACCTTGGCAAAAACCAGCATCCCTAGTGCAACGGGAATAATGGTAATGACCAACACAGAAACTACAGTACCCACCACTTCCAACTGCTTTGCTTCCCCTCCAGGAATAAAGTACCCAATCGAGTAATTGACCAGGAAGGGGATCGTAAATACGGTGATGACAGAAGAAAAAGCAGTGAGCGTTATGGAAAGTGCTGCATCTCCTTTAGCCAAGTGCGTGATCAAATTGGAGGTAGCTCCACCTGGACACACAGCTAAGATCATTAATCCTACAGCAAGTTCTGCAGGAAGTTCAAACAAATTGGCAATCCCAAAGGCAATGATGGGAAGAAAAACAAGTTGATTGAGTAGTCCTATCCCGACTGCTTTGGGATAGATTAAAATGCGCTTGAAGTCTTCGATACGCAAGCTCAGTCCCATGCCAAACATGATGACTGCAAGCGAAAAAGGCAGGAAAAGCTCGGTTAAAACACTGGATTGCATAAAATTAAAGTTGGGTGGTTTGTTTGGGTTCGTCTAATTTAAAGCAAGCCGCTGGCAACAGCAAATCCGATGTAGGTTCCAATGGCATTCCCCAAACTTCCCACCAAAACTCCAGGAATCAACAAGTCTGGACGCTCCAAACTTTCTGCTGCTGCCAGGGCAGTGGTATTGCCTCCAATATTGGCTTGAGAAGCAACTGCAATCATATCCCAGTCCATTTTGAAAAGAGCTCCTACGCCAAAGATTACCAGCCCATGTACCAAAACCAAAACAGTCACAAACAAAATGAGGGTAAACGCCAAGTCTCCTACCCCTGCCAAGGCTGATAAATCACAGAGGGTGCCAATTACAGCCAAAAACACAAGGATTAAGAAGTAGCCTAAGGTATGCTTTCCGCGTAGTTGCTGCACCGCTGGAAATTGGGCAAGGACCAAGGCTAAGGAGGTAAGCACCAAGATTTCGGGCACCTGAGGATACCAAGAGACCACTGCCTTGCTTACCGCCATCCCCAACAAAGCCAAAGCGAGTAGTGAGGAGATGGAACCAATAGAGATCGCTTCCTGAGATTGGACTTTTTCTTGCGTAGAAGCAGTTGCTAATTTTTTCCGCGGAAAGAGTTTTTGCAAGTACTTGGGTAATATCAAGGTAGCGATAATCCAGGGTGTACCCACCAAATTGTCCACTACAGTAGTTGCCGCAAATAAGGTTCCTGCCTCATTGACCTTGTAGTGCAAAGCAATTGCGTTAAAATTGATTGCGCCCCCGACGTAGGTTCCCGTATACATGCCCGCCACTGCTGGAGCCAAAGGACCAATCGCGTCTGCCGGTGACACGAGTACCCAGGCTGTGAGTACGCCAACCACAGTCGCTAGCGATCCAAGCAAAAACAAAAGCAGCAAAGGGAATCCCGCTTTTTTCAAACTTTTCAGGTCTACTTCGAGCAAGGCAATAAATATTCCCAAGGGTGCTAGGTAGGTAAACACGCCATCGTAGACGGGATGCCCATCCATGGCGCTTGGGATCAATCCGGTATTGGCCAAGACCGCACAAATCAAAATCACAAAAATGGGCGTGCCCACCGACTTGCCCCAAGAAAATCGAGTAAGCCAACTTGCAAAAAATACGGCCAAACAAAGTGTGGCAGCAACAAACAAATAGGAGGAAGGACCAGACATTCCGAAAAGTAGAAAAAAAATTAGTAGTTCTAGTTTCTTGACACCTAGGATTGTAGGTAGAAAGCAGGAAATACGATGGAAATAGAGTTGAAATAGACTTCGCTTCGCTTCGTGAAATAAAAAGAAATACAATGGAAATAGGGTTGAAATAGACTTTAATGCGCTTGCCTGCGGCAGGTGAAATACGGTATTTACACCAATGTCGAATGCCGATTGCCGATTGAAGAATAAAGAAGTAGGGATTCGTATTAGAATATGAATTCTTCTCAGAAAGTATCTTAGTACTTGGTACTTCGTACAGAGTTCTACTTGATACTTGCTACTTGATACTAATCCTATCCAAAAGCGCAGCTACCTGCTTGCTTCCGGTTTTTCGTGAATAAGCTTCCAAGGAACCTACGGCTTGCTGAGCACCTGCAGTTTGAAACAGTCTTCGAAGTGCTTGGCGCATCGCGGGTTGATCCCCATGGGAAAGCACTGCACCAGCACCTGCTTGGCTAAGGATCTCCGAACTATCTCCTTGTGGGTCGCCCAAAGCCAAGACGGGAAGTCCAGTGGCAAGGTATTCAAAGAGTTTGCCCGGGATATTGCCTTTTGCATTCTTGGTATCTGTCAGGATCAAAACCAGAGCATCTGCCTTGGCATAGAAATCAAACACTTGCTGATGGGGTACGTAGCCTGCAAAGTGGATGTGGCTCTGTAACCAAGAATCGGCCTGCACCTGCTGCTGCACCTGTTCGCTTACCTTCCCCACAAAAGTCCAAGAGACCTCCTCTCCAGCTGCTTCAAATTCTGCCTTTAGGGCCTGCATTAAGGGAAGGGGGTTGCGGATGGCGTCAATGATTCCTGTGTAAATTAGGTGAAGTTGATTAACTGCTTTGAGACGAGGGGCAAAATCTTGAGGAATATCTGCCGGATCGTAGCCATTGGTGATCAGGTCAATTTTTCTTCCCGAGAGTTTCTCCAGATCACGCTGGAAGGTTGGGGAAATGGTTACCACCCCATCGGCTTGCTGCAAGACTTTCCGCTCCAAGGATTCGTGTCTTCTCCGGATAAAAGGGAGCATAGGTAGGGTATCCAAAAATTCCCACTGCGACCAGGGATCTCGAAAGTCCGCCAACCAGGGCACACCGTGCTTTTGCTTGAGTTGCTGTCCAATTAAGTGTAGGCTATGAGGGGGCCCAGTGGTAATGATGGCTTGAAATTGCCCTTCTTTGAGCAGTTGACTCAGAAATTGCACGGAAGGCTTCACCCAAAAGACACGAGGGTCTGGCACCAGTAGGTTGGCGCGGAGCCAAATGGCTATTTTTTCCAGCAACCCCTTTTTTGGTTGCTCTAGGATACGGCCAGGGTGGCTTTTTTCTTGCTTTTTTACTTTAGCTAAAAGTTGGTAGGGCTCCCAGATGGGAAAGCGAATCACCTCCAGGTTAGGAGAAATTTCTTTGAGCAGGGTTTCATCTTTGAGATCGAAGTCGGGATTTTCTGGCGTAAAAATCACAGGCTCCCATCCAGCTTCGGGCAGGTATTTGGCAAACTTCAACCAGCGTTGTACACCCGAACCTCCACTTGGAGGCCAATAGTAGGTGATGATTAACACGCGTTTTTGCATGGGATTCGATGCGCTAGCCAAAATTGGAGACTTGCAAATGTACTAAAAAGAAGAAGGGGAAATTTACTTTCCCCTTCTGGATAAAAACTCGAGTTATTCTCCTTGTCCGAGTGAAAATCCTTTCACTCCGTCGAAAGTATAGAGGTGCTCAGTTTTGATGAAATCCAATCCAAGACCTTCCACTTTTTGAAGGAGGTCAATCACCTGGGCATGGGAAAGCACCTTTCCTTCTTCCACTTTGAATCGGCATCTCCAATGGTCGGTGCAGAAGGTCTCTTTCATGCCATCAGGAAATACCTTGACACCTCTATTGGTGATCAGGCTCAATTTCAATCCACCGGTATCGAGTGTATTCAGGAGGTTGCCCAAGACATTTGGATCCCGATGGTTTTGGTCCCAATCTAGGAATACATCTACCCCGATCAATTCTTTTTTTGCTTTTGGCTTAGGTCGTAGGGCAACGTCCATAGGAGCGGTGCTTTCTTTTCCAAAAACTGCGGGTGTCATCTGACTAGGCAACTTTCCCAAGCGAGCAATAACTGCCTGCGCAAATTCCTGGGTTCCTACTTTTTTAGAGGACAAGCCTTCTTGGTAGATATCGCCGGTATGAATTCCATCTTCGAGGGTTTTCATCCAGGCGTTGGAGATTTTCTCCGCAATCTCAGGCTGACCGATGTGAACGAGCATCATGATCGCTCCATTCAATAATCCGGATGGATTGGCCATATCCTTACCTGCAATGTCAGGAGCAGAACCATGAATCGCTTCAAACATGGCTACTTCCGCACCCACATTCGCAGAACCTCCCAATCCCACGGATCCGGTTACTTGTGCTGCCACGTCGGAGATGATGTCTCCGTAGAGGTTGAGGGTAACGATTACATCAAAAATCTCTGGTCGCTCTGCAATCAAGGCGGTTCCGATATCGATGATCTTGTGGTCTGTTTCAATCCCTGGGTATTCTTTGGCGATTTCGTCAAAGGTTTTGTGGAACAGACCGTCCGCCAACTTCATGATGTTGTCCTTGGTCATGCAGGTCACCTTTTTGCGGCCATATTTCTTGGCATACTCAAAGGCATAGCGAATGATTTTTTCAGAGCCAGGCTGCGAAATCACCTTCAAGCATTGGTAGACCTCTTGGGTTTGGCGGTGCTCGATCCCTGCATACAAATCTTCCTCATTCTCTCGAATGATCACCAAGTCCGTCTTTGGAAAATGCGTTTTGATAAATGGAGAATAGGCCTTGCAAGGACGTACATTGGCGTACAAGCCAAAGGACTTACGCGTAGTAACATTCAAGGACTTAAAGCCTCCACCCTGAGGTGTAGTGATCGGTGACTTCAAAAAAACCTTATTGGCACGAAGCGAATCAATCGCCTTGGGCTCCATCCCGGAACTAATTCCCTTCAGGTACACCTGCTCTCCAATTTCAATTACCTCGTATTCCAATTGGGCGCCTGCAGCATCTAGGATGGCCAAGGTCGCTTTCATGATTTCAGGGCCGATTCCGTCTCCGTAGGCTACGGTAATTTTAGTTTTGGAGTTCATGGGTAGATTAGGGTTTAACTACTTGTCATTTCGTGCCGCAAAAGTAAGAATAAAAGCCAAAAAAGGGGTATCAAACTTCAAAAATTCTCGTTATGATGTGAATAAAAAATAGTCGATTCCTGACCGCCTTGCGTATATTTTACTTTTTTCTCCTGACCTGAATTTGGTAGTGTTGGAGGGGGAGGTATATTTGTCTGAACTATGCTGCATGACTATGTCTGAATTTGTCAATATTCTCACCGAAGAACGACAAGGAATCCTCTACCTCACCATCAACCGAGAGGATAAACTCAATGCGATGAACCTCGCCACCTTAGAAGAATTGAGGCAGGTGTTTGATCAAGTCATGGACGACAAAGCCATCAAAGGAGTCATCCTAACTGGAGCAGGAGAAAAAGCCTTCGTAGCCGGCGCAGACATCACCGAAATCGCTTCCCTCAACGAGGTCAATGCTCGGAAATTTGCCGAAAGCGGACAGGAAATTTTTGCAATGATCGAAAATTGCCACAAGCCAGTGATCGCAGTCACCAACGGCTATACTTTAGGGGGTGGCTGTGAATTGGCCATGGCTTGTCACATGCGAATTGCAACTGCCAACGCAAAGTTTGGACAGCCCGAAGTAAATCTTGGCATCATTCCCGGCTATGGCGGCACCCAGCGACTTACACTATTGGTAGGTCGAGGCAAAGCCAATGAGTTGATGATGACAGGAGACATGATTGGGGCGGAAGAAGCCAAAACCTTAGGACTGGTAAACCATGTGCTACCTACCAAGGAAGAAGCCATCGCTGCAGCAGAAGGGATTTTGGAGAAAATAATGAGCAAAGCCCCCCTTGCCATCGGCATGGTGGTCGATTGTGTGAATGCCGTATTTCTGGAAGAAAATGGTTACCAGACTGAAGCCAACTCCTTTGCGCGCTGTGTCAAATCAGGAGATTACAAAGAAGGCACCTCTGCATTTTTGGAGAAGCGGAAACCAGTCTTCCGTGGGGAGTAACTGATCCAGCGATCCATGGGAGCACTCAAAAAACTTGCCGGACAAACTGCCATTTATGGCCTCAGTAGCATTTTAGGGCGCTCCATCAATTTTTTACTGATCATTATCTACACCGGGTACCTCAGCAAGGCGGATCTTGGTGCATTTACAGGCATTTATGCCTTGATCGGTTTTTTAAATATCGTATTTACCTACGGGATGGAAACCGCCTTTTTCCGATTTTCTACGGGCAAAAATCAGGACCCCACCCGAGTTTACCACACTACCCAAACCCTACTCGTCTTATCTAGCCTAGCCCTAGGATCAGCAGTCTACCTCGCTGCACCACTTTTGGCGGAATGGATGGACTACCCCGGTCAAGCCTACTTGTTTCAGTGGACGGCTTTATTGCTTGCCTTTGATGCGGTATTGGCCATTCCTTTTGCCAAACTTCGACTTGAAAACAAAGCCAAAACCTTCGCAGGAGCCAAATTGATCAACATCCTGCTGAATGTGTTTTTCAACCTACTGCTACTGATTTGGATACCGGCTTGGATTCAGGGGGGTATCCTTACCGAAGGCTTCCTAGGTTACCAATCGGGTTGGGGGGTGGAATACATTCTCCTCGCTAACTTACTTGCTAATGGCTTGATTATCCCCTTTGTTTGGTGGAGCGCTGGCTTCTTCTCCTTCCGATTGGAAAAAGAAATCCTAAAGCCTATGTGGACCTACTCCCTTCCGCTTCTCTTTATGGGATTAGCAGGGGTAACCAACGAACTTATTTCGCGACTTCTATTTGAATACGTCTTGCCTACCGACTTTTATCCTGGGCTGAATTCTCGGGAGGCTGCCGGTATTTTTGGGGCTAATTTCAAGCTGGCCATCCTAATGAACTTGGTGATTCAAGCCTTCAAGTATGCGGCGGAGCCCTTCTTTTTTAGGGAATCCAAGGAAAAAGACTCTCCTCAATTGTATGCGCGAGTCATGCATGGGTTTATCCTGTTTTGTTCCTTGTTGATGATTTTGATTTCAGTCAACCTGCATTGGATTGGTCCTCTTTTCCTCAAAGGAGAGGCCTACCAAATCGGATTTTCCATCGTACCCATGCTGTTATTGGGCTACCTGCTCTTGGGTATTTACTTCAATTTATCCATCTGGTTTAAGTTGACAGACAAGACCAGCTACAGTTTCTGGATTACGTTTTCAGGAGCGGTAGTCAGTGTGGTAGGCATTGCCTTATTGGTTCCAATTTGGGGCTTTATGGGTGCAGCGGTGAGTACTGTGGCCTGTTACTTGGTGATGACTGGAATCTGCTACTTTTATGGGCAAAAACATTACCCTGTCCCCTACCAAACTACCCGAGGCCTGGGCTACCTGATCCTTGCATTTGCCTTAAGTTATGCGGGATTTTATGTGGAAACCGGAACAAACAGTTTGGATTTTATCCTTAAAAATTCGGGAGCCCTTCTCTTTCTCGTAGTCGTATTTTTTGGAGAGCGCACCTTTTTCCGATCGCTACTTGCCAAAAAATCCTAAATAAGCCTGGCATCCCCCCCATTTCTTCAGCCAAATTGAGGAAAAGGCACTATGTTTGTGTAGATGATTTGAAATCCCATCCTTCAGTGAGAGTTACCTCCATTTTTCTTCTTCTTTGCCTCTTTTTTCTGGGTCCAATCGCAGGATTTCCGCAGGTAACCTTGTCTAAAAAAGAAGTAAAAGCACAAGAACAAAAAGCAAATGCGAGCCGCTTTTTTATTGAAGGAGAAAAGGCCTTTGCCTTGGGAGATTTGGAAAAAGCCTACCAATACTTGGCAAAAGCACGGGAGTTTGCACCTGAGGAACCTGCCATAGCTTTCAAATTGGCAGAGGTACTTTTAAAAAATAACCAAGCAATTAAAGCTCTTCCCTTTGCACAGCAAGCGGTAGTTGGGGATCCGGAAAATCTTTTCTATGTCTTACTGGTAGCGGAAATTTATACGAGTTTAAATCAACCTCTAGAAGCAGCCGCTCTCTTGGAAAAGTTGACCTCGGGATCCACCAAAAATCAGCAGTACAACTTGGAGTTGGCATCCATTTACCTGAATGCCAAAGAGTTTGACAAAGCGTTAGTAGCCCTGGATCGAGCAGAGGCCTATTATGGAATCCGCGAACCATTTACCGTCCAAAAGCAACGGATCTACCTTCGCAAAGACCAACTCGGCAAAGCCGTGGAGGAAGGTGAAAAGTTGATCTCCTCCTTACCTGGCAACCCAACCTACGTGCTTTCACTGGTCGAGATTCTATACAACAATGCCAAGTTGGACCAAGCCATCCAACTGGTCAGCACCGAAATCAATAAGTACCCCAACCAGCCTGAACTTCAACTCGCGGCTTACACGCTCTACCGGGAAAAGGGGCAAGTCGCACAGGCCAACACCTATTTATTGGAAGCCATGGCAAGTCCAGACCTTCCTACTTCTTCCAAGGCCAGTACTTTTCAAGGTCTCTTGCAAGAAATGAAAACCGCCGAGCGGGATAAAATGCTCGATAGCCTAGAAGTTCTGTTATTAGAAATGCATCCTGCCGATGCCTACCTCTTGGAAGCTTTGGGAAACCGAAGAAAAGCGGAAAATAAGTTGAACGAAGCACTTGAACTCTACAAGAAATCCCTGTCCCTTCAACCCAGAAACGAACGGCTCCTCGAAGAGGTAATCGTCAACTCCTTTGAGACGAGTGCCAATTACGAGAAAGTGGCGATTTACACTAGAATTGGGGTAGAAGAGTTCCCGGAAAGCGCTGAATTTTGGTTTTACGAAGGCGTCTTACTTTCTACTCAAAAGAAAGATTCCTTAGCGGTGCAGGCGCTTGAAACGGCCCTGCGTTTGAATGCCGAAAAGAATCCCCAATTGGCGCAAGTAGCCTACAGCACCCTGGGCAATAGCCTCTACCAATTGGGTGATCAGGCTGGGGCCTTTTCCAATTTTGACAAGGCCCTAGCGCTCAATCCCAATGATGAGCAGGTATTGAACAATTATGCCTATTTTCTTTCGCTCGCCAAAAAAGACTTGCCGAAGGCTTTGGAGATGGCCCAGCGGGTGGTGAAAAAACATCCGAAAAATGGGACCTACCTAGACACCTTGGCCTGGGTTTTGTATCAACTTCAGCGATATACCGAAGCCGCTTCTTCCCTAGAAGAGGCGCTGAAATTCGAAAAAGAGCCTAGCGGAGTGCTGATGGAGCATTATGGAGACATTTTATTTCGCCTGGGAAAAGTAGAAGATGCAGTTTCTTGGTGGAAAAAAGCGAAAGAAAGCCCTGAGGGTTCGGAGCACCTTGCACAAAAAATTAAAGATCGACAAGTTCATGACTAAGACTCGACTACTTACTGGACTGCTGCTTGTCTTTTTGAATTGGGGATGTGCTCAAAAAGTCATCACCCCTACTGGGACAGCGGAAATGGAATCATTTACCCCCAGTAAGACGGAATACGGATATTTACAAGCCAAAGCCAAACTCGTGCTTGAAGAAGATTCAGGCAAAATCACTCGAGGAACCCTGCAATTACGCGCAAAAAAAGATAGTTTAATTTGGTTTTCGCTTTCTCCAGGATTGGGAGTAGAGGCCATTCGTGGTCTCCTGAGCCAGGAGAAAATTCAAATCTTGAACCGGATGGGTTCAGGTGACGTCAACCTCAGTTATGCGGAGTTTGAACGGCGTTTTGGTATCAAATTGTCTTTAGGCCTATTTCAAAACATGCTCTGGGGAGATAGTCCCTATCCTGCAAGTTATGAAGACCGTCTGGTTCGAGTTGGTAAAAAATTTGAATTAACTCAGGTCAGAGACCAGGTTCGGTACTTCAGTAAAATTGACACCCGCCATGGAAAAGTCACCGAACTGTCCAGTACCTCCATTGCTAGCAAAGGATCACTTTTGGCTAGTTTTTCCAAATACCAAAATTTAGAAGCGCAAGTCTTTCCTGCAGAGGCCTTATTTAAGGTTGCATTCGAAACCCCTCAAGTGACTCAAAATTTTAGAATTTACATTACTTGGACCACATTAGATCCTCAAGCGGATCCTTTAACCTTTCCTTTCCGATTTTAAGCCCTATGAAAAGAATTGCGAGTCTGTTCATGCTTTTTTATACCCTGGTCCTCTCCATTGAAGTGGATGCCCAATCGACTAAGTCTCGAGAGCAATTGGAGAAAGATAAGGTAGCAATTCAGACCCGTTTGAAGGAATTTGATGCCATTCTCAAACAAACTTCGGCTACCAAAAAAACCTCCATTGGACAGTTGAATGCAATCACCAGCCAGTTTCAAAGCCAAAACCGCCTGGTCAATACACTCGATCGAGAGGTCGGGCTATTGTCCAATGAAATTCTTGAAATTGAAAATGAAATTGCAGGCCTAGAAAAAAAACTCATCGAATTGAAAGCGGAGTATTCCCGTATGATTTACAATTCTTCCAAATTAAATAGAGGGCTTTCCATTGTGGCTTTCGTATTCAGTTCTAGCAATTTCAACCAGCTGTACATGCGTTTGAAATACCTGAAGCAATACACGGAAAGCAGAAAAAAACAGGCCGAACAAATTGAGAAATTATCCACAGAATTGGCCAACCAGCGCATCCAACTCGATGAACGAAAGGTTGACAAAGAGCAAGTTCTAGTAGAAGAAAAGACAGAAAAAGAAAAGCTTGAGGCCATGCGAAAGGAGAAGCAAAGCATGGTGAATACCTTATCAAAAAAGGAAAGGGACATACAGAAGCAGATTACCGCGACCAAAAAACAACAGGAACAGTTGAATCGCATGATCAAAGCAGCCATTGAAGCGGAAATTCGTGCAGCAGAAACTGCCGCTAAAAAGGAAAACAGCACCAGTACCAAAAAGGCGGGCACCAGTATGCCAATGACGCCTGAGGCCGCTGCCCTATCGAGTTCCTTTGCGGGAAACAAGGGTAAACTCCCTTGGCCGGTAGAACAAGGAATTGTTTCGCAGGGCTATGGCACCTATCCACACCCTTCCCTGAAGGGAATCATGCTTGATAACGATGGAATCGATATCCGTACCCAGCCCAATGCAAATGTTCGTGCGGTTTTTGATGGGGTAGTAACCAAAATCACCACCATCCCAGGGTATGGAAATACAATCATCATCAAGCACGGTGAATATTTCACCATGTACAGCAGGCTGAAGTCAATTTCGGTCAGCAATGGTCAAACAGTCAAAGCAAAATCGGTTATCGGACAAGTCGCAACCAATGCCGAAGGTGAAGCGGAAGTGCACTTCCAAACTTGGAAAGGTCTTCAAATCATGGACCCTGCAACCTGGATTAGCACCAAATAGGTTAAAAAAACTTACATTCATAAAAAAGATTTGTATCAGTAGCCGTTCTCCTTGGGTAAGCGACTGATACTTGTATATTTGTATCTCTATCTTTAAACGCACAGCATTATGACTACATTAGGTTTCTTTCAAAATATTGGTGGAGGTTCGTTGATTTTGATCATTCTTGTGATTCTCCTTTTGTTTGGTGCAAAACGAATCCCTGAATTAGCTCGTGGCCTAGGACGTGGAATCCGTGAATTCAAAGACGCAACCAAGGACATCCAAAACGACCTCGAGGAGGGAATGAAAGACAAGAAAAAGTAATTTTCAGTTCTATCATTTGGAAAAGTATCGTTCCTTCGACGAAATCCAATTTGCCCTTAAAAATGGGGAAAGCGATTCTCGATCGATTGTAAGGTATTACCTAGAAAATATTCAGACGAAGGCGCATCTCAACGCCTTCGTCGAAGTTTATGCCCAATCCGCAATGGAACAGGCTGCCAAAGTAGACCAAAAACTTGCTTCAGGTAGCGCTGGCAAACTTGCAGGAATGGTCATTGGCATCAAAGATGTGCTCAATTACGAAGGGCATGCCTGCACTGCAGGTTCAAAAATTCTTAATGGCTACATTTCCCAGTACACTGCAACAGCAGTACAGCGCCTTCTGGACGAAGACGCCATCCTCATTGGACGCCTCAATTGTGATGAATTTGGCATGGGGAGTTCCAACGAGCATTCCAGTTACGGCAAGGTATTCCAAGAATTAGACCCTACACGGGTTCCTGGAGGATCCTCGGGAGGTTCTGCTGTCGCTGTACAAGCCAATTTGTGTACCGTATCCTTGGGTTCAGACACGGGTGGCTCGGTACGTCAGCCAGCAGCATTTACAGGGGTGATTGGAATGAAGCCAACCTATTCCCGTGTTTCGCGTTGGGGTTTGATTGCTTATGCTTCCTCTTTTGATACCATTGGTGTTTTTTCATCTACCATCCAAGACAATGCGCTAGTGCTCGAAGTGATGGCAGGCTATGATCCAAAAGATAGCACCTCTTCCCAAGAATTAGTAGCGCCATACAGTGCGCTTACTCTTCCAAATCAACCCGTAAAAGTGGCTATTTTGAAGGAGGCCTTGCATGCCCCTGCTTTACAACCCGAAATCAAGCGAAATACGCTAGCAGTAGTTGAAAAACTTAAAAAAGAAGGTCATGAGGTTCAAGAAGTAGAATTTCCCCTCTTGAAATACATTCTTCCCACTTATTACATTCTCACAACCGCCGAGGCCAGTGCCAACCTCTCCCGATTTGATGGAGTCAACTTTGGCTATCGATCGCCTCATTCCTCAAATCTTGAGCAGTTATACAAGAATAGTCGAAGTGAGGGCTTTGGTGAGGAGGTCAAACGGAGAATTATGTTGGGAACATTCGTCCTTTCTGCAAGCTATTACGATGCCTATTTTACTAAGGCTCAAAAGGTTCGACGCATCATTAAAGAGGCTACAGAAAAATTATTGACAGATTTTGACTACCTTTTGCTTCCAACTACCCCCACTACTGCGTTTAAATTTGGGGAACACGGAGATGATCCTGTGGCTATGTATTTGGAAGATTTATTTACGGTACAGGCATCCGTTTCGGGCGTACCCGCTCTTTCCATTCCTAACGGAAAGGATGATTCTGGAATGCCCATTGGGCTCCAAGTAATTTCCAACTCCTTTAAAGAAAGGGAGTTGTATGCATTTAGCCAGTATCTAAGTGGCTTAACTTTAAATTAAACTAAGCGATGAAGAAGTATATTCTCAACCTAGTTGTGGTACTTGTGAGTAGTATTCATTTTTTCAGTACAGATGCTTTTGGCCAACAAGAAGAGTTGGAATCAATAGGCAACGTGGAAGGGCTAGTGATGCCCAACTACCACTACGATTATGTGCCTGACTTTACTTACCAGGAAGTGGCAGACCGTATCCAGGCCATGAACCTCGAGATGCCATTTGAACTGAATGATCGTGTTTTTTCATTTATCCAATACTTCACAGTGCGCAACAGAGAGTACATCAAAATGGTACTCTCGAGAAAAGAGCAGTACTTCCCCATGTATGAGGAAACCATGCGAGACCAAGACATGCCCTCGGACATCATCTACCTCTCCATTGTAGAGTCAGGCCTAGACCCTAAAATCAAATCAAAAATGGGAGCAGTGGGATTATGGCAGTTTATGCCAGCCACTGGCCGAATGTATGGCATGCAGGCCAACACGGACATGGACGACCGCATGGATCCCGAAAAGTCTACCCTTGCAGCAGCCAAATACCTCAAGTCACTTTACAAAATGTTTGGCAATTGGGAAGTGGCTTTGGCGGCCTACAATTGTGGACCCGGAAATGTTCGTAAAGCCATTCGCAGATCAGGAGGAAAAACCACTTTTTGGGGAATTTACGACCACCTTCCAAAGGAAACGCGGAGTTATGTTCCTCAATTTCAAGCGATGCTTTACGTGCTCAACCACCTGGAAGAACATAACCTGCACCTAGAAGAGCCGAGCTATCCTTTGGAATACGAGTCCATTAACTTCAACCGAGCATTTGACTTAGAACGGATGGCGGACCTCTCCGGAATTTGCCTAGGGGACCTAGAAAAACTAAATCCTTCCATCAAAACCCGTAAAATTCCAGAGTCACACCAATCCATCGCACTTCGAATTCCAAAGTCCAAAGTTTTATTTGTGAAAGAAAATTTGGCTTGGATCAGTGATTCTCTTGGAAAAAGGGCCCCAGTACTTTTGGCCACAAATTCAGTCGCTGAATCCAGCGCTACTCCTGAAAAAGTGACCAGTAATTCTGGTCGACTTACTTACAAAGTAAAATCTGGTGACGTTTTGGGCAAAATTGCAACCCGACATGGGGTAAGCATCACGCAATTGAGAAGTTGGAACAACCTGAACTCCAATTTGATTCGGGTGGGTCAAGTCTTGATTGTACAAGCAGAGCCAGTCCAAAAAATTATTTCTTCGGCCACGCTAGCCCTAATCGAAGGTAGTGCGGCTAGTTCCAAAACCTACACGGTACAACCAGGAGATTCTTTATGGATTATTTCCAAGAAACATTCCCTAACCATCGAGCAAATCAAGCGATTGAACAACTTGAATTCGACTGACATTAAACCTGGCCAACGCTTGATTATTGGCTAAAAAAAACCTTATTGAACCCCAAACTTCTTAAAATCGATCGTTCCCAAATTTTCTACCAAAAACATATGAACCTAACCCAACGAGCTGTTCAATTTTGTTTGTTGTCCCTTTTCTCTTTGTTGCTACTCTCCTGCTCCGGTGAAAATGGAGAAACTTCTAATGCAATGAAACCTAAAGCCAAAGGCTCAATAGGGGAAATCGTACTGGCCATAGACTCTACCAAATGGGCAGGACCTGTAGGAGAAGAACTTCGAAGTATTTTTGAAGCAGATTTACCTGGAATGATCCGATCTGAACCTCAATTTAAAGTTCATCGGGTAGATCCTCGTGCCATGACACGAATGCTAAAAATGTATACCAACCTAATCTTCGTCACTACTTTTGACGATAAAAAAGGGGGTAGCCAAGTCCTGAATGCGCAATTTACGCCCGAGTCCAAAGCCAAAGCCGCAGCAGACCCTAGCATGTATTCCCTTCGTGTGGAGGATGAATTTGCCCAAGGCCAGGAAGTACTCTACCTGTTTGGCAACAATGAACAGGAATTGATCGCCAACTTGCGAAAAAACAAAGACCAACTTCAAAATCTGTTTGAAGTTCGCGAAAGAGACCGTTTGGCCAAGCCCTTATTGGCTCGAAAAAATGCAGCGGCACAAAATGATGCTCGGAAAAATCTAGGAATCGAAATCATGCCTCCGGTCTCCTACCAGATTGCCAAATCTGTCCCTGGATTCCTTTGGTTGAGACAACCTACCCCCACCCAAGACCGACCAGATATCAGTGTCTACTTTCATGTACAAGACTACACCAAGGAGGAACAAACCTTTCCTCAAAACATTCTTGCACTTCGAGATTCCCTTGCCAAAGTCCATGTTTTTGCCGATCCAGAAGATCCCAATTCCTTCATGACGAGCGAAAAACAAATTCCACCTGCTTTCCGAAACATGGTGATTAATGATAATTTTACGGTCGAAATCCGAGGTACTTGGAAAACAAATGACATGAGTATGGGTGGAACCTACCTCGGGTACCTCATGGTAGATCAAAAGAAAGGAAAACTCTACTACATGGAAGGTTTTGTGTATTTCCCAAATGAAGTGCATCGAGATGCCCTAAGAGAAATCCAAGCCGTACTACTGAACACCAACATTAGTTGGACCGAAAATCAAGGAAAGTAAACCCAGTATATCCTCCCCATTTATGGCGATTAAGATTAGAAAAGAAGACGCATTAAACTATCATAGTCAAGGCTCACCTGGAAAAATTCAAGTGATTCCTTCCAAGCCCGTTTCCAGCCAACTGGATCTTGCACTTGCTTACTCTCCTGGAGTAGCAGAGCCTTGCAAGGAAATTGCTGCTAACGTAGAAAATGTGTACAAATACACCGCCAAAGGCAACCTGGTCGCAGTCATTTCCAACGGTACAGCTGTATTGGGCTTGGGGGACATCGGTCCCGAAGCCTCCAAACCCGTCATGGAAGGAAAAGGAGTGCTTTTTAAAAAATTTGCAGGGATTGATGTTTTCGATCTTGAAATAGATGAGAAAGACCCCAAAAAACTGATTCAAATTATCAAGTCCCTAGAGCCCACCTTTGGCGGGATTAACTTAGAAGACATTAAAGCTCCTGAGTGTTTTGAAATTGAGCAGACCCTCAAGAAGGAAATGAAAATTCCTGTCATGCACGACGACCAGCATGGAACGGCAATCATTTCTGGCGCAGCCCTACTCAATGCACTTGAATTGGTTGAAAAAAATATTGAAGACATTCGCATTGTGGTCAGTGGTGCAGGTGCCGCTGCTATTTCCTGCCTAAGATTTTATGTAACCCTAGGGGTCAAAAAAGAACACATTGTCGTATGCGACAAGGAAGGAGTCATTCGAACTGACAGACCTGGGTTGGCTGGAGAGCATCTTGAATTTGCTACTACCCAGAATTTCAATACCATTGCCGAAGCCATGCCTGGTGCAGATGTATTTCTAGGACTTTCTGCAGGCAATATCATCTCTCCGGAAATGATCCAATCCATGGCTCCTGACCCCATCGTATTTGCACTTGCCAACCCAGATCCTGAGATTGCTTATGAAACAGCAATTGAAGCGCGAGAGGATGTGCTTATGGCTACAGGGCGCTCAGATCACCCCAATCAGGTAAACAATGTACTGGGATTTCCCTATATTTTTCGAGGAGCACTAGATGTCCGAGCAACGGTCATCAACGAGGAAATGAAACTTGCCGCTGCTAAAGCCATTGCCAAACTAGCCAAAGAACCCGTACCTGAAATTGTGACCAAAGCTTATGGAGAAAGCCATTTGAGTTTTGGACGATTTTACCTGATCCCCAAACCAGTGGATCCACGACTCATCACCACCATTGCGCCCGCAGTGGCTAAGGCTGCCATTGATTCCGGCGTAGCCAAGCGCATCATCAAAGACTGGGATGCTTACGAACTGGAATTACAAAAACGAATCGGCATCGACGAACGATTGATGTCTATCGTCATTGGAAGAGCCAAAAAAGACCCAAAACGAGTGGTATTCGGGGAGGCAGACAACCTGAAGATTTTGAAAGCCGCTCAGCAAATTCGAGACGAAAAAATTGCTATTCCAATTTTGTTGGGAAATAGGGAGCGGATTCTAGAACTAATCCTTGAAAACTCTTTAGATCTAGATGGCGTCAGCATCATTGATCCGTTGGAAGAGCATGCCTTGAATGAAAAGTTTGGGAAAATCCTTGCCCAAAAAAGACAGCGCAAGGGAATGACCCAAACGGATGCCTTCCGATTTGTGAAGGAACGAAATTATTTTGGGGCTTTGATGGTGGAAACAGGGGAAGCAGATTGCTTTATTTCTGGCCTTACGCGCGATTACCCAAAGACCATTTTGCCTTCACTACAAACGATTGGGGTTAAAAAAGGAGTAAATCGAGTAGCAGGGATGTACATCATGAATACCCCAAGGGGACCCTATTTCTTCGCAGATGCTACCGTCAACCTCAATCCCACCGCAGAGGAACTCGTAGAGATCATCGGACTTACGGCTACTGCCGTGAAGTTTTTCAATATGGTACCGCGTATTGCGCTCCTCTCCTATTCCAATTTCGGTTCGGCACAAGGCGATATCCCATCCAAAATGTCCAAAGCAACTGCCTTGGCCAAGGAGAAATATCCAGACTTGATCATCGAAGGAGAAATGCAAGCCAATGTGGCCTTAAACCAAGACATACAAAAAGAAATCTATCCATTCTCTGCGCTTTCCCAAAAAGGCAAGGAGGTGAATACCCTGATTTTCCCTGACTTGGCCTCTTCCAACATCGCCTACAAACTTTTGGCTGAACTTGGAAATGCGGAAGCAATCGGTCCAATTTTGCTCGGCATGAATAAGCCGGTTCATGTTTTACAACTTGGAAGTTCCATTCGAGAAATCGTCAACATGGTCGCAATCGCGGTAGTAGACGCTCAATCCAGCAAATCAAGTTTATGATAGACTACCTCAATGGAAGATTGGTTCACAAAGACCCGACCTATGTCCTGATTGACGTAGGAGGTATTGGCTACCATGTCAAAATCTCCCTTCAAACTTATGCTGCCATCAAGGACCAGGAGCAATTGCGCCTCCTTACCTACCTGCACATCAAGGAAGATGCACATACCCTGTATGGATTTAAGGAGGAACAAGAAAAACGATTATTTCTTCTTTTGACATCCATCAATGGGGTAGGTCCAAGCACAGGATTGATGATTCTCTCTTCTTTAAATAGTTCTGAAATCGAGCAGGCCATTCTTTCAGGTGATGTTGCAACTATCCAAGCAGTAAAGGGAATTGGAACCAAAACCGCACAACGAATTATTTTAGAGTTGAAAGACAAGGTCGGAAAATCAAGTCCCGGCGAATCCACTGCCCCCTTAGGATTTTTGAATGGAGGCAATAAAATCAGAGAAGAAGCGTTACAGGCTTTGGTCACTTTAGGTTTTCCAAAGGCTGCCGCGGAGAAAAATATTGCGCTCGCACTTAAAAATAGTGGGGGAACGATCTCCTTGGAAGAGCTGATCAAAGCATCGTTAAAAACTTCTTAATACACACTGAATTGAAGGTTCAGGACTTACTTATTTTTTTGAACAAAGCGCCACGGAGTTTCCTTTTTCTCCTGGGTCTGCTTCTTGTCCTAAGTCCTTTCCATTCCCTTCAAGCACAACAAAATCCTACTCCCAAGTCCCGGATAGATTCCTTAAATCAGCGTAGGCTGGCCCCCTCATTTCTGCTTTGGCAAAATAGAAGAACCAACCCGCTCTATCCCTACCAAAATCCATTTTTAAAACAAAAATCTCCCTTTTTTCCTTCTTCTCCCGTGAACAGAAATGTTCAAGTTTCGATGGACTCCACCCTCAAGTATCGGATGGAAGACCAATTGGACAGCACAGGAATTGGAAATCAGCAGGAATACGATTTCGATAAATTTGCTCCACTTCAGGAGTACCAAGTGCGTCAGGAGTATTGGAAAACCCGCTCTCGAGGTATAGACGGAGAAAGTGCAGTGGAAGGTAGAAGGCTCATTCCTCCCTTGACCATGAGCCCTACCTTTGACCGCATCTTTGGAGGCGACTCCATCAACATCATTCCTACGGGCTACGTCAACCTAGACTTTGGAGCGATTTTCAGACGAATTGACAACCCTACCATTCCCATCCGTCAGCAAAAAAATGGAAATTTTAATTTCCAGCAGCAGATTCAAATGTCAGTGAATGGTACCCTGGGCCAAAAATTAAAGATTGGGGCCAACTTTGACTCCAACAATTCTTTCGATTTTCAAAACCAACTCAAACTCGAATACGATGGATTCGATGAGGACATCATTCAGTCCATCGAATTGGGAAATGTGAGTTTACCCATCCAAAACCGATTGATCCAAGGGGCTCAAAATCTCTTCGGAGTCAAAACGGAAATGAAGTTTGGGAAACTCAATGTAACCACGGTCGCCTCCACCCAACGAGGCAGACGGGACAACTTGGTGATTGATGCCAACGGACAGGGCAGGGCATTTGATATTCAAGGGTCCAAATACGACGAAAATAGGCACTTTTTCCTGGGTCACTTTTTTCGAGAAAACTACGAACGCTGGCTAAAAGGGCTTCCTCAAGTGACCTCCGGAGTCAACATCACCCGCGTGGAAGTCTACGTCATGAACCGGGCAACGAATACCGAAACCCTCCGGAATTTTGCAGCATTTATGGACCTTGGTGAAGGAAAAGTCCTACTCAATGGTAGCAATCCTGCCATTGGACCAGGAAGTCCCAATAGCCCAGCAAACAATGGTGCCAACCGACTGTATGCAAGCATTAATGGCAATCCTGGCTACAGACCCTTCGATTCAGGAGCACGTGCCTTAGAAGGTGATTTAGGCATCAAAAAGGGGGTGGACTTCGAACAAATCAATGGTGCCCGAAAACTAGATCCCTCGGAATACTTTTTCAATGGTCAGTTGGGTTTTATCTCCCTATTTAGACGCTTGCAAAACGATGAGGTCATCGCCGTCTCCTATGAGTACACCTACAATGGACAGGTCTATAAAGTGGGCGAACTCACCGAAGATTACCAGTCACGCCGAGAAGACGAACTGATTTTCTTAAAACTTCTTCGTCCCGCGCGCATCAATACCCGCGTGCCGACTTGGGATTTGATGATGAAAAACGTCTACAGCCTCAATGCCAGCCAGGTTCTCCGAGATGGATTCCAGTTGCAAGTCATCTACCGAGACGATCGAACCGGCCTAGACAATCCCTCCTTATTGGAAGGAAAAAATGTAAAAGATATTCCCCTGATTCGCCTCACAGGATTGGATAACTTGAATCCTCAAAATGACCCAGCACCCGATGGCAATTTTGACTTTGTGGAAGGAATCACCATGCTATCGGATCGAGGCCTCCTGATTTTTCCTGTGCTCGAACCCTTTGGGTCCAGTTTGGCTCGGAAATTCACGGCTGATGAACGGGTGCTTCGCGAGAAATACGTGTACGATACGCTTTACCGAACTACTCAGGCCGATGCGGAATTGGTCACCCGACTCAACAAATTCTTTATCAAAGGAAGACTTACCGCAGGCTCCGCGAGCGAAATCCAACTTCCAGGACTGAATATTTCTCCCGGGTCCGTGATTGTGCAAGCCGGAAATATTCCGCTCACAGAGGGTGTAGATTTTACGATCGACTACAATGTTGGGCGACTGGTCATCATCAACGACGCCATTCTCCAGTCAGGCAAACAAATCAATGTCTCCTTTGAGAAGGCAGACCTAGTTTCCTTTCAAACCCGAAGTTTGCTGGGCACCCGACTCGATTATGTGGCCAACAAAAATCTAACCTTGGGAGGAACTTTCCTCTTCCTCAATGAACGACCTAATGTATCCCGGATTGCGACTGGCAATGAGACGCTTCGCAATAGTCTCTGGGGACTAGACCTGAATTACAACAGTGAATCGCGCTTTTTGACCAAAATTGCCGATGCACTACCCTTTACAGATACAAAAGAAAAATCACTAGTCCAGTTTAACGCAGAATTTGCGCATCTCATTCCTGGGACCTCCAATACCGTCAATGGGGATGCTGCCTCCTACATCGATGACTTTGAAGCAGCCGTAACACCCTTCTACCTAGGTGCACAGGCCAATCAAAATTGGAAACTTGCCTCTACGCCAAAGACTGAAGACAATCGTTTTGACCTGAGCAACCAAACTGAAGACAACCTCGGTAATGCCTACCGAAGAGCACGTTTGGCCTGGTACAACATTGATAACGTGTTTTACCGTGAAGGTGGGCCTGGAGTTCCCGCAAACATAAATGCCCAGGACCGTCGAAATCACTACGTCAGACGAGTGATTCCTCAAGAAATTTTCAAGAACCAAGACCGAGAAGTCATCTTGGTTCCTCAACCCTTGTTTGAACTTGCCTTTTTCCCGCAAGAACGAGGAATGTACAATTACAACCCCGGACTTACTTCGGAGGGATTGCTCCCTAATCCAAGGCAAAATTATGGTGGTGTCACCCGCGCGATTACCACAGAAGTAGATTTTGACCGAACCAATATTGAATACGTGGAATTTTGGATGATGGACCCCTTCCTGCCTGGAGAAAATGGAAAGGTCTTGGACGGGATTTTCAATCAGAACAATACGACTGGGGGTAAACTCTTTTTAAACCTTGGAGACATTGCTGAGGATGTGATTAAGGATGGTAGTCATGCTTTTGAAAACGGCCTTCCTGCAGATGGAGACCCTGCAGAAACTACTGCCAACGAATGGGGAAGAATTACACGACAGCAATTTTTATTGCCTGCCTTTGACAATTCTGCCAGCGCTCGTGTCAACCAAGACGTGGGCTTGGATGGATTAAAAAATGAGGAGGAAGCCAGTTATTTCAAGGGAAGATTCTTGGATCGCTTGTCTGTATCCCCTGCTGCCAAAAACGCCTTGCTTCAAGATGTCTCAGCAGATGGGTTTCAATACTACTTGGATTCCAAATTTGACCAAGCCAACACCAAGATTCTGGAGCGCTACAAAAAATTCAATGGAAACGAAGGCAATACGCCGGTAACTGCAGACCAAAACCTTCCTTATACCCCTTCCGGAACGAATACTCCGGATAACGAGGATTTGAATACCGACAATACCATTAACGAACTGGAAAATTACTACGAATACGAGATTGACCTTCGACCGGGTCAACTCAAGGTGGGGAATAACTACATCGTGGATCAAGTAACCCATACCGAAGGAGGGGAGCAAGTCAACTGGTACTTATTCCGTATCCCAGTGCGGCAGCCAGATCGAATCCAAGGGGATATCTCCGGCTTCAAATCCATCCGGTGGATACGGACTTACCTTACGGACTTCCAGCAACCGGTGGTCCTTCGTATGGCAGAATTTCGAATGGTCGGCAGCCAATGGAGAGCTTTCCAAGAGTCACTTTTTGAACGTGGATTCTTTGAGATGCCAGAGCCAGATAACTCCAACCTCACCGTAGATGTGGTGAACATTGAGCAAAATGCACAGGGTAGTGAAACCTCTAGCCCCTATGTATTGCCTCCAGGAATTCAGCGGGATCGAGACAATACTTCAGTCATTGAACGCAGACTCAATGAGCAATCGCTACGACTTTGTGTGGAAGATTTGGCGCCCAAAGATGCGCGAGCCGTATTCAAAAATATCAACCTGGATCTGGTGCAATACGAACGGATCAAGATGTTTTTCCATGCCAATAGCGAAGATGCACGGGATGGGGAAGTGACTGCCTTCTTGAGACTAGGAACAGATTATACCGACAACTATTACGAAATCGAAATTCCGCTAAAAATATCTTCCTTGGGAAGCAATGACCCGCGGATAGTTTGGCCAGAGGAAAATGAAATAGATATCGCCATCCAGGAAATCGTGGCCATCAAAGCAGAACGAGACAATACCCAATCTCCTTTGACGCTCCCTTTCAGCAAGACCATCCGCCAATACAAGGTCACCGTGATGGGTAGACCTGAACTCAATCAAGTACAGGGAATGATGATTGGGGTTCGAAATCCAGGAACAGGGATTGGTTCCTCCAAGAGCATTTGCCTCTGGGCAAATGAACTTCGAACCACTGGATTTACCAAAACAAATGGCTGGGCAGCCAATGCCTACCTGAATACCAAGATTGCCGACGTGGCCGTAGTTTCTGCTTCCATTCGCCACAATTCCATTGGCTTTGGAGGCTTGGAAACGAAACTTTCTCAACGCAGTCGTCAAGCCACTACCCAATACGATATCTCGACCAATGTGGAAGTAGACAAACTCCTCCCTCAGGGAATAGGTGTAAGCATTCCACTTTATTTTTCTGTAGAGAACTCTAGCACACGCCCTGAGTATGACCCATTGAACCCAGATGTCCCTTTTGAAGTCGCATTGGACAAGTTTGCCAACACTGAAGCCAAAGACGCCTACCGCGATATCGCGATGGACCAACTGTCTCGAAAAAATATCAGTTTAAACAACGTTCGTAAACTGAAGAAAAATCAGGAAGCGCCAAGTAAAGCATACGACCTTTCCAACTTGGCCTTTTCCTATGCTACGGGTACGGTGACGCAGACCAATGCACAGCTTCAGGAATACAACTTCAAAACCAACAAAGGAAATGTAACCTACAGTTACCAGCCGAAGGACCTGAAAATTGCACCCTTCGAAAAGTCAGAAGGCATGAAGAGCCCTTACTTGAAATTAATCAAGGATATCAACTTGAACCTATCTCCTACTCTTCTTTTGGCTAGAATGGATGTAGACCGAAGGTTTACTCGTTCCCAATACCGCAATGACCAGCTGAGTGCTGCTGGTGTTGATCCACTTTTTCAAAAGTCTTTTTTCATGAATCGCTCCTTCAACATCAACTGGGACCTATCCTCCAGCCTGCGGGTGGATCTGGCGGCTAGCGCAGCAGCGGTAGTGGATGAGCCAGAAGGGGATTTGGACACTCAAGCCGAAATTGATTCCGTGCGAACCAACTTCCTTCGCTTCGGACGGACTACAAATTACAACCACTCTGCAACGGTCAATTATACCCTGCCTTTTGCCAAACTTCCAATTACCGATTGGGTTCAAACAGACTACAGACACCTCAGCACCTATACCTGGCAGACAGGAGCCATCGGACAGCGGGACACTTTGGGTAATGTGATCCAGAACACGCGCGAACAAACCCTTTCTGGTAAGTTGGATTTGATCAAACTCTACAACAAGAGTAAATCCCTAGCCGCAATCAACGCCCCTAAGCGTCCTAGTATACCCGGAAGACCAAGTACCGATGCCAGCGATACAATTGGCACTCCATTAATTCGAGGAATTCTTAAAGTAGCGATGCTGCTGAAAGAAGTCACCTTTAACTATGGCATCATTGAAGGAACTTTCCTTCCCGGATACATGCCCAATACAGGGCTACTTGGCATGGATCGCGCTTGGGAAAATCCCGGTTGGGCATTTGTATTTGGATCCCAAAATCCAACCTTACGCTACCGGCTTGGGCAAAATGGAAACATGGCCCCAAGTCCTGAATTGACCCAGAACTTCCAGCAAAATAAGGCCATCAACCTATCCATTAAAGGATTGGCCGAACCCGTACGCGACTTTAGGGTCACCTTAGAAGCCAACAAACGAGAGGTTGGAGATTACAGCGAAATCTTCAGAAATAGTGTCACTACTCCAGGCTCCTTCGAATCCCTCAGCCCGAGCCGAATGGGTTCCTACAGCATTTCTACCATCCTCTTAGGAACCACCTTTGCCAAAAACAACCAGGATAACGAATCTGAGCTATTTACCAACTTTGAGAATTTCAGATCCATTATCAAGCAGCGACTAGATCAACAAGCCGCTGCACCAGGTGAATATCCAATCAATGGACAAGACGTGCTTATTCCAGCATTTTTAGCAGCCTACCGGGGTAAAGATGCTGGCAGCGCAAATCTTAACCCCTTCCCAAAAACTCCATTGCCTAACTGGCGCGTGGATTACCGGGGCTTGTCTCGATTGAAGGGACTCAGCGAACTTTTCAGTAGCATTAACTTGACCCATGCCTACAGTTCAACTTATGATGTGAGCAACTTCTCCAACTCCCTACAATACAAACAAGGTTTGGAACTCTTCAATACTTTGCAACAAATCCAACGTCCTAATCTTACCAACTTGGAAGGGCAGTTTATTCCAATCTACATCCTAAATCAAGTAGTCCTTACCGAGCGATTTACTCCCTTGATTGGTGTGGATTTATTGACCAAGCAGCGGATGAATATCGCGGTGAATTACAACAGAGAACGGAATTTAGGATTGAATTTTTCGAATTCTCAAATCACCGAGCAGGCAAGCAGTGATTTTGGGCTGACGCTCTCTTACACCAAGGCGGGAGTCAAGATTCCTTTCAAAATCGGAGGTCAACAAAAGGTCTTAAAAAACGACCTACAAATGCGATTGGACACGAAGATTGGAAGTACGCAGCAGGTGCAGCGGAAAATAAAGGAAAAGGCCACTGTGACGAATGGAAACTTCAATTTTCAATTTAGACCTACCCTGAGTTACGTGATCAATCGAAGTTTGAATCTGACCCTTTACTTTGAGCGTACCGTCAATGATCCTCGAGTGACTACAGCCTTCCGACGCTCCAATACAGCCTTTGGCGGTCAGTTGCGATTTAATTTATCGCAATAGATTTCAATCTCTCCTGAATTGGTTTAATTTTGGGAGAATTAAAAAAACCATCATGAATTTTCCAGACGAACTAAAGTACACCAAAGACCACGAATGGGTTAAAATCGAAGGTGATATTGCCACTATTGGCGTGACCGACTTTGCTCAGAAAGAGTTGGGAGACATCGTATACGTAGAAGTAGAGACCCTAGGCGAAACCTTGGAAGCAGGGGAAGTTTTTGGGACTGTAGAAGCAGTAAAAACAGTGTCCGACCTTTTTATGCCAGTTACCGGAGAAATCCTTGAAATCAACAGCGAATTGGAATCTGCTCCAGAACTGGTGAATGATGCTCCATACACAGATGGCTGGATGGTCAAAGTTAGACTAAGTGAAGGAGTTCCTGCAGATCTTTTGGATGCTGACGCTTACAAAAATTTGATTGGAGAATAAACCATAACATGTCTCGGAAAGTTTGGGCTTTCTTTTGGCTGGCAGCATGCGCTCTAGCCATGCTTACACCAGGAAGTTCGCTACCCGAGGTATCGGTATTCAGTTTTCAAGATAAATTGATTCACTTCTTCCTTTTCTTTGTTCTCGCCTACCTTGCAGTGGGCTTGGGAATTCGTGAGAAACAGGAAATTTGGCGTTCTAAGCGCCTATGGATGAATTTCTTAGGGCTTGCATTACTACCAAGCATTGGATTAGAGACCGCTCAATACCTAATTCCTTACCGAAGCTTTGATTTAAATGACCTCATTGTCAATGTGTTAGGTATATTTTCAGGATTATTTGCATATTTATATCTCCCTTCTTGCAAATTCATTTTGGATTAATCTCCGATAATTCTTACACTTGTTATTAAATAGAACCGATTAACCTGTATAACCAAAATTCACCATGGAAGCAAAAAAGACTCCTAGTGCTGACTTGACCAAAAAGGTAGGTATGTTTACCAACCTTGGTCTTGCTATAGCCGTTGGTCTCACTCTTGCTGCCTTCGAATACAAGTCTTACGACGACTCTGCCCTTAAGGACCTAGGTGACGTTTCAGACAGTTTCGATGAGCTAATAGATGTGCCCATCACTCAGCAGCCACCGCCACCACCGCCACCGCCACCGATGGAGCAGCCTGTGATCCAAGAGATTCCGGATGAGGTGAAAATCGAAGAAAAAATCGATGTAAACTTTGACGTGGACGTTAAAGAAGCAACGGTAGTAAAAGAGGTTGCCATCAAAGAAGTGGTGATTGAAGAAGAGAAAGCCGATGTAATATTTGACGTCGTAGAAACTCAGCCTAACCCTCCTGGAGGTATGTCTGGCTGGAATAAATATCTTTCAGACAACCTGAAATACCCAACTCAAGCAAGAAGAATGGGTGTAGAAGGAACGGTAATCGTAGTATTCGTTATCAACACGGATGGATCCATTCAAGACGTAGAAGTATTGAGAGGTATCGGTGGAGGTTGTGACGAAGAAGCCGTTAAAATTGTTAAGGGCGCACCTAAGTGGGAGCCAGGAAAACAAAGAGGAAAGGCCGTTCGTACACGAATGAGACTACCGATCCGATTCAAACTTGGATAATAAAAAAGACCCGATCAATTCGGGTCTTTTTTTTTGTCTACTTTCTCGAACCTTTCGAAAGAAGTTTCTTGAAATACCGATCAAAAAAGGCCCCGCTTGTACGGGGCCTTTTTTTTTATACTACCACTCCTGTACCCATCAACGGATAAGATTAATACTTGCCGTTCAAGAAAGTGCGCTGCGCTGTGGACCGTGGACTGTCTGCCTGTTGACTTATTGACCTTACAGCACATTCAACGATTGCTCCTTGATTTTTTCCAGTTCATCCTTCATTTGGATGACTAATTTTTGTAAGCCCGCATCGTTGGCTTTCGAGCCGATGGTATTGATCTCTCTTCCGATCTCTTGGCTGATAAAGCCTAACTTTTTACCTTGATTCACCTCAGTCTCCATGCACTTCATGAAGTAGTCTAGGTGCGTCTCCAATCGAACCAGTTCTTCGTTGATGTCTATTTTCTCAAAGTAGTAAATCAGTTCCTGCTCAAATCGATTCGCATCAAAGGCATGTTCATCCATCCATTGGGAGAAATGTCCTCGAATTCGAGATTGAATTTTCTCCTTGCGGTTGGGTTCCTCGGCTTTGATCGCTGCCCACCCCTGTCGAATCAAATCTATATTTTCCTTTAATTTCACATAAAGCGAAGCACCTTCGTCCACACGAAATGCTTCACAACGAAGCAAGGCTTCTTCCAAAACCAAACTTACTTGTCCCCAATCTTCGGAATCCTCTCGATCCAAGGTCGTGGCAACCATGACCTGAGGCGCTTGTAGCGCTAGTTTAAATAAGTCTGGATTTTTCTCTCCTACAGCTACAGCGAGTCGCTCAAAGGTGCTATAGTAAGTCTTAAACAAGTCCTCGTTTAATTGAACAGGGAGATTCTGATTCCCTTTCACTAAAAAGTCGATGGAAATACTGACTTTCCCTCTATCCAGAATGGCTTGCGCTCGACTTCTAATTTCAGCCTCCTTATCAGCAAATTGTCTGGGACTTCGAATAGACAGGTCTAACATTTTTGAGTTGAGCGTGCGAACTTCCACTTGGATGACAAGTTGCTCATTCTCAAATCCGGCTACCCCATAGCCAGTCATGGATTTGATCATACAGTAAAGGATTTAGAAATTATACCCCAAAGTAAAGTAAAATTTCAAATCTTCGTTTTTATAATTCCTTACAGGTCGAGCCGCATCGAATTTGATGTAGTAATTCATCAACACCGTGCGAAGCCCTGCACCATAGCTTTGCAGCCAAGGATTATTGAAATTATTCAGCACAATCACAAAAGGTGACCCAGAGGTATTGATTACTTCCGTATTCTGATCGTTGACTTTTTCCCAAGGAGCAGCCTCATTCCAGGCAGAACCCACGTCATAGAAACCTACCAATTGGAAGTTTTTTACAAAATTGGAGGTGATGTTGCCTCGGGTCAAATACGAAAACAGAGGAAGTCTCAATTCGGTAGAAAAGGTCAGTGCATTTCGGCCACGAATCTCATCGTAATCGTATCCTCGGAGATCCACAAAATCCGCAAAGAGAATATTCGAATTTTCAAGCCCATTCGGATTGCGCATTGGCGATGGTTCAGGACGATTGGCAGGAGGGTTGTAGAAATTATTGAATAGCCAGTTGTCCATGCCTCCTACTAGGTAACTCTGGGGATTGGCACCCATAAAAGATCCAAAGTACAATTTAGAGGCGAGCACAATGTTTTTATGAATCTTCTGGTAATTGCGAATATCCAAATAGAAATTGCTGAACGAACGATTCCCTAGATTCAGCCCTTGGTAGTGCTGAAAACCCACCTTGCCTTTGGTACCCGTAAATGTATACAATCCCATAGGTTCGGTACGGTCGTAGACGTATTCTACCTTTCCCCCAGCATAAGAAACATTCAGCTGGTTGAGTTCTGGAATCTTGCTGTAAATCAAGGAATCCTCATTTAAGTTAAAATACTGCGTTCTGGCCACAAAAGGAGCGGCATACAGGCGAGAATGGATGGAAAGCGGATAGGCTACACCTGTCTCCACTTTGGTCAAGGTGTATTTTTGAAAACTTACGTCCCCCTCGGTCACTGTCAGTGTTTTCCGATCGTAACGCCCTCTAAAATCTAGTCGAGATTTGAGGTATTCGTATTCAAACCAGATATCTCCTCCCGAATCAAAATCCAAAGAATACATAATTCCCCCCATGAATTGGTGGTTGTCCAACACATCAGTCATCTTTCCTTGGAGGTTAATTCCAAATCCACGCAAGGGGTCGACCACAAAGCGGGAGTTGATGTGGTTGGTAAAAAATTGGGACTCCATGGGTCGAGGCCCGGAAATCAGTTTTTGCAAATTTTGCTTCCGGAAGGTGTCCAGAATACTATTTTTAGCAGTTTCCTGCTTGGCCTCTATCGGACCTGTACTACCGGTTATTCGTGAAGGGATGGAGTCAAAGGTATAGTTCTCTGTATTGACCCCTTTTCTTGACTCAAATCGCAAGCGATCTGTGGTCAAGGAGGAAGTTTTTTTGGTGAGGGTATCCAGCGAAGTGATTGGAGCCACCAACTCAGGGCCTGCCTGCTGCTCCTGTTTGGCTCGGGTGGCTTGTTGGGTTTTGGCTTCCAAGATTCTTCGTGCTGCCAGTCGCTCATTCAGTTCTTTGACCTGCGCCAATTGAACCCGAGGGGTGCTTGGAGTAAACTGATCTACTCCGGTGTAGGATTCCACAAAAAGTTGGGACTCCTTCCCATTTCGGACCGCATAGGCCACCTTATTCATTCGTGAACTCACATCGAATACTTCGATGCTGGTGTCAAAAGAAGAAATCTGGGTAGAGACCTGATTGCCTATATTGTGCTTCATCAGATTAGAAATCCCACTCAAATCACTCAAAAAAACCAGATTGTTGGAATTCAACTTTCTCGGAAAAGTGTTTTTACTATTGGCGTTGGTGAGTTTGGTATAGACTGTAGTATCCTTCAATACCTGCACTTGATACAAATTGTATTGCTCTGGGAAATTGGTCAATGCCAATCCTTTCTGTAAAACCGAATCGGGCAATTGGATGAAATTGCTTGAATAGGCAATCGTCGAATCATTCAAAAATACAGGCGTAAGTTCGTCAAAGGCATCGTCAGTCAAGCGCTTCCCCTGCCCCCTTAAATTCAGCGTATACAGGTCAGTCTTTCCATTGGAAATGGCAGAGAGGTCCATGTTTCTTCCCGATTCATTGAAATCAAAACTCAAAATCTGGGTGATATTTCGAAGAAAAACCTTGTCCCGGGCAGATCCATCTAAGGAACGTTGCCTAAGTGTAGTCAAGCCTCGTTTGAAGGTTGCAATCGCCAGCGTTGCAGAATCCCTCCAAGCAATCACAGGAGAATGCAGATTGGGAGGCAACTCTTCGTGCTTGGATCCTGACTGATAGATCCGCTGCTCCATACCGGTAGACAAATCGCGCGCCCATACAGTGGCCTTCCCTGCATTGTTGAGCACATAAGCCAAGTGAAGGCCATCCGGACTAAACTTCACATCGGTAATGGCACCATCTACTCGGGAAGAGGTGGTAGCAATGGCTTTCTTCGAATCGAGGGTTTTAAAGTTGCTGTAAACAGGCTCATTGACCTTCAGGTAGAACTGCTGCCAATCGGAAATAAAGGTTTTGATATTGATCCCGATGGTATTCGCAATGCTGTTTTCCTCATTACGATTGATTCGAGAAAGGTTGAGAATACTAGAGACATACCTTCTGCCATACTTTTCGGAAATGTAATTCCAGATCGACTGCCCCACGAGACCAGCCTCTAGATCGGTCAAGGTGTGGAGTTTCGGGTTAGGTGTATTTTTCAGGTAGCGGCGAATGTAATCATCCATCTCCCGGCTCCAACCCTTGGCCAAATAAAGTGCAATGCCATCCACATACCAATCGGGAAAATTACTGACCAAATTCGCTTGAAAAGCATCGGCTACGGAGGCACCATAGAGCATTTCTTTGACGATGACCTTGGAGGTAGCAAATAGCAAATCCTCTTTAAATAGGTCCATTCGGCCCTTGTAGGCCACTTCTGCCACCAATCGGGTGAATTTAGTCTGCCCCTCTTCGGTATACTGCAGGGCATTGAGGTCCAAATTGCTCTGCAAGCGCTCTTCTGGAGAATTATAAATGTAAATTCTTGGCTTGGTGTAGGCTACATAGCCAATGTTTTGAGTCAACTTATTGAATTCAGACTCTAAAAATTCAATGGCCATCTTGGCATTTACCCCACCCTTATCGTAGTAATATACTTCGAAATTGGCCGAGGTATAGACGTACCAATTAAACTCCTTGTGCTGCACCCGATTTTTACCAAATCGCTCCTGGTCAAATTGAGCCCAGGCTTCTGTCCCGCAGCCAAGTAGAATAACTAAAAAAAGGTATCGAAATACACGCATTCGCATTTCCAACGATAGAGTTAGGTTTTAAATATAGTTAAAATACCGAGAGATCGATACTTCGACTGCCAAAGGCTTGTTTTCAAGGAGAAAATCCCGCATTTGTGCACTAAAATAGGGAACGAGTGAAACTCCCTTCGCTCCAAATCCATTGAAGACATAAACGTGCGGAGCCTCAGGATGTTTTCCTAAAAATGGTTTTCTATCCTTTGTGGCTGGGCGAATCCCAACTCGGTGCGCAACCACTTGCTCTACCGGTACACGGACCACCTCGGTCAACTTGTCCAACAACTCTTTTTGGGCCGTTGCCGTGGGACCTTCTTCCAGGTCATGCCAGGTATAGGTAGAGCCCACACGGAAATTTCCATTGGGTAAGGGCACCCGAAACACCCCACGATTTACGATAAAGGGAGGATTAAAATCTTGTTTCAATTCCAAAATTTCACCCTTGACTGGAGCAAAAGGCAAGAATGAAAAAAACCGGGAACGCATGGCTCCTAATCCATTGCAATAAATCAAAGCTTTCGCCCTCCACTGCTTGTACAGCCAAGACTCCTCTTCCTGCACCAATTCCTCCTCCTGGAATTCTTCCTGAACCAATCGATCCCCAAAAAAAGTTGCCATTCCATCCAATAAAGTGGGGATGTCTAGCCAGCCTGAATTCTGAAGGAGAACTCCTCCAAAAGAATCCTTGAGGCTGGCATGCTGGCTTTCTACCTCAATTTTATTCAGAAAAGGCTGGATTTCCGGATCACTCGAATGTCCCATCCATTCATTTTGCTCTTCGATGGATAAAAAAGGTCGGTAGATGGTCTGGAGGTTGAGAAACTTTTTTCCAGTCACCTGCTCCAATTCCTGATAAAATGGAATGATTTCGGGAAACAAGAGTTCCCCTTTCCAGGTCTTGACCATTTTTCTACCTGTAACCGGGTTGAATAAGCCTGCCGCCACACGGCTACTTTTATTCCCCTCAGGCTGATCGATCAGGATTACTTTTTTTCCTTCTTGAATCAAGCGATAGCCCAAAGCCGAGCCAGCCAAACCTTGTCCAATGATTAAAAAATCAATTTCCATGTCCTAAATTAAGCCCATAATTCTTTACTTTGCTTTAATCTCTTTTACTTTTCGCATGCTCCACATCAAGTGCTTCACCTTCAACCCATTTCAAGAGAACAGTTACCTCCTCTACGACGATGAGGGAACAGCCACACTCATTGATCCGGGATGCTATACTGCGGAGGAAAAACGAGAACTGGAAGCCTTTGTACTCGATCAGAACTTACAAGTCACCCAACTGCTCAATACCCATTGCCACATCGACCATGTATTGGGAAATGCCTGGGCAATGGAGCGATTTCAAGTTTCCTTACAAATCCATGCCCTAGAAGTTCCTGTATTGAAATCTGTGGAAGTGTATGCACCCAACTATGGCTTTCGGGACTATGTTCCCTCAGAAGCCAGTTCCTTTCTAGTGGAAGGCCAGGATATTTTTGTAGGTAAGGAAAAGTTGCGCTGCATTTTCGTTCCCGGTCATGCACCAGGTCATTTGGTGTTCTACCATGAGGATAGCAAGCGCTGCATTGCAGGGGATGCGCTATTTAGAGGAAGCATTGGTCGTACGGATCTACCTGGAGGAAATCATACCCTGCTCCTTGAAAAAATCAAATCCCAGTTGTTTAGTCTCCCGGAAGAGACCTTGGTTTACCCAGGTCATGGTCCTGAAACCAGCATTGGCTTTGAAAAAAAGAATAACCCATTCGTTGGCCTAAAAGCATACTCGTGAACCTAAAAGCGCAACTCCCCAACTTTATTACCCTATTGAATCTTCTTTCTGGAGTGGTGGGGATCCTCTGGGTGCTTGAGGGACAGTTGCTCTATGGAGCCTATTTTGTGATCCTTTCTGCTGGCTTTGATTTTCTGGATGGCTTTGCTGCCCGCCTCCTGAAGGTTCAAAGCGATATGGGAAAAGAGTTGGACTCTTTGGCAGATGTGGTATCTTTTGGGGTTTTGCCAGGGATTCTTTTGTATTCCCTGACCAAGGCACAAACCTACTCCCAGGTTCTTCCCTACTTGACGCTGATCATCCCGATGCTTTCGGCCTATAGACTAGCCAAGTTCAATCTAGATACCCGACAAAGCGATCGATTTATTGGACTTCCTACCCCTGCCAATGCCCTTTTGCTCTCCACTCTACCGCACCTAGTGGCCCACTGGCCTGAGTTGGCGCCTTGGGTAACTAGCCCAATCGCCCTTGTGGTGATCGCCTGGGCTACAAGTATACTTTTGGTTTCCGAACTTCCATTGATTGCCTTGAAGTTCAAAAACTCAAGTTTTGCAGACAATACCTACCGCTACACCTTGCTCTGTTTAGGTGCCTTTTGCTTCAGCTGGCTACAATTAGCCGGTATTCCCTTGATCATTATTGCTTACCTCCTGCTTTCTGGAGTAGAACAATTGGTACTCAAAAAATGAAGAGGCAATTCTGTTCCCTTATGATTTTTCTGGGAATGTTTTGCCATACCGCTTACTCCCAGACCTTTAAGTACATTGCAGGAGTTACGGAAGCGGGGATGTACACGATTAGCGCAGATCATGCACGCAAACTCGGATTTCAACGATTGGAAGAAGTAGCCATTTACGGTTACCCAGGCATGCTCCCACAGCAATTGGATTCCGCTCAACTTCGCCCACTAGAAATTCCTTCTTGGCTCCAAGCCGATCAACTTTATTTTTATTTAGAAGGCCCGCATCAAAGCGGCTTTTCCAACGAAGGGGAGCTGAACTACACGCACCATTTGTATACAGATACCCTTCACTATGTCCTGGCCCAAAAGTCACTACCCAAGCGAATTGAATCAATTCAGGGAAATTCCAATCCACCTGCTACGCAAGCCACCTGGTACCAGCTTTCTTCCCTCAAGGAAGAAAAAATAAACCTACTCAACTCCGGTAGATCCTGGTATTCCCTCCCCATTCGTCAGGGCCAAAGTTTGGCCATTTCCTATGGCAAAAGCAGTGGATCCGTGTCCCCTTGGATCCTTCATGCACGTTTGATGAGTCAATCCAACAGTTCTTCCAGTTTTCGGATTTGGGCGGATACCGAACTCCTTCAGGAGGTCAATTTTTCCCCAATCCCAACAAGTACCTATGGTGTCAAGGGATCTGAAACAAGTATTCATATTCCCTTCAGTCCCAAAGAAGGACGTTTGGAGCAGGTACGCTTTAGTTTTCAGGGAACAGGAACTGGGCACCTCGATCTGGCCGTAGTAGGCATTCCATTTTCAAATTCTACTTTAAAGGAGGGGCTTTATTTTGGGAGAGTAGAAAATTCAATTTCATTGGAGACTGGATTTCAAACTTGGGAAGTCAGTGATTTTTACCAACCAATTTCCTATACTACAGGGAAATCTGCCTATGGAAAAAAGTGGATTCTATTTTCACCAAAAAACGCGAAAGAGTTGCTTGGCATTCGAGCTATTACTCCCAAGGGCACTAGTGCTGCAGCACCTGAATTACTGGTAATCACCGTGCCCCAGTTCAAAGAAGTCGCCCTTCAATTCCAAGCCTTCAAAGCCAGTC
>JACCDP010315738.1_pt1 | contig 36965 bp, 49 predicted proteins | sample 7445841 | NCBI WGS metagenome assembly JACCDP01 (sample SAMN15323441, study PRJNA562643) | freshwater metagenome | isolation source: river surface water | place: USA:Blue River Watershed | collected 2017-08-17 | reverse complement strand
GCGGGTCCTGTCGGTCCGGGAGCTAACACAGTATATCCAATATCTGACACAACTCCAGTATTGTATCCGATGAATGCTTTGAAGAAATAAACGGTTGTCGCTGTTACATCGAGGAAGTATACGAGTACTCCATTTACAAGCCAGTTCACTCTAGAACCATCATATGTTATAGTATATACGTTGTTGGCTGTCCAACCTGAAATTCCTCCCGTATATAGACCGGTTATATTAGGAGCATTGCCTCCGTTTAATATAACATATAGAGCGTTGTTATCGTGAGGCCAGAATCCATATGTGATTGTAGTATAATCTCCTCCAGTCGACGTTCCAACTCCAAGCCAACCTTTATTTCCGGCAGCTGAGAACTTTGCAGTCATGAAGAATCGAGAATATCCTTGAACAATATATGCGCTTCCAGAATAGTCGGAACCTCCAATCTTTCTAAAACTGTTTCCAGATGTTAAAATCGCGTTAGCTGTATTGTTAGAAACTAGCGTAAAAATCGCCGGTCCAAATGCTCCGGTAGGACCCGTAGGACCCGTAGATCCTGAGTTGTTCTGTAAGGCATACGCCGTTCCGTTCCAGAATATAGTCATCGTGCTTCCCGCTATTAGAGAAACTGGGCTGGTGATATCTGCTGTGCCCGATATCGTAAGCGAAAGGTTTGTTGCGTTCGAGTTTGTAAATGTCCAGAACATTCCAATTTCTGAAGAAGTTAGCGTTGGTAAAGCAATAGTGGTGATTCCTGTTGTAGTTATTCTATATGTTGTGGATGCTGTAGCTACAATAGGAGAAATAATCGTCCCTGAAGATACTGTCGCATATATATTTCTCGATTCTAGCTGGGCAGGGATTCTAACCCTTTGATCCTGAGAAGAACTAGGTATAATCGATAAATTAGCAGCTCCATCTGTACCTATAGTTCCCGCATTGAAATTCATGGTCATAATTAGAAGAGCATCGCCGCCCGCAGCATTGGTTCCACCAGTACCCGCTCCTGATCGCAAAGGGTCAGACGAGTTTCCGGCAACTTCACGGGCCGCAGAACGAGAATTGCTCGTATTCGTGAGATTGACAAGATATGAGCTGCCACCGCCACCGCCGCCGATGAAACCACCACCGCCACCACCCCACCAACCTCCACCACCGCCGCCAGCCTGAGCGTCTCCTCCGCCAGCACCACCTTGGAACTGAGCAGCAGATCCTCTACTACTAGGCCATGTACCATTTACACCACCTGCACTTGTAGAGGCACCACCTCCAGATCCCACCGTGTCACTAAGGCCGGGTCGAGATTGTGCTGATGTAGTTTGTATTTGGTTTCCAGATGTAGTGTCTCCCGCGAAGGACTGATTATCGACAGTTGCGGCACCTCCGCCTAGACCACCGTTGTAAGGGCTGCCTCCACCACCACCGCCAGCTGTAACGATTTCAGTAGCACCTCTACGAATAGCACAACGGCCTCCACCCTGTCCACCGACGCCTCGTATAGTTGAGCTGGCACCGCCACCACCATAACTACTCGTCGCGTCATATCGAGCACCGCCTTTACCAACAATGAGAGTGAGTCTCTCTCCAGGAGTTACTGCCAAGTCACCCTCAACGTATGCTCCTCCACCACCCCTTGCGACGTCGGTAGTCAGTGTATAACCACCACCACCAGCGCCCCACATCTTCACACGGACTGACGTAACTCCAGCGGGAATTGTTACAAATTGATCAGAACCAGTATAACTGAAAGTTAATGTTTGTCTGCTGAACTGTACTGCGTTGACATTTACGATAGATCTATAACCGATATCTGGTCCTGTCGAAGCTGTATATGTTGCCCAAGTTTCTGCAGATGCGCCAGCAGAAGGACCAGTTGCTCCCATCGGTCCAATGGCACCAGTATCTCCTTTTACACCAGTCGATCCAGTTGCTCCAGTTTCTCCAGTTGGTCCTGTAGAACCAGAAGTTCCACTACTACCGGTATCTCCTTTTACACCCGTTGGTCCAGTTGCTCCAGTCGATCCAATGGGTCCTGTAGGGCCAGAAGGTCCTGTAGAACCCTGAGGACCAGTTTGACCAGTGGGACCGTCATCTCCTGTGTTTCCAACAGGACCTGTTGAGCCGACAGGACCACTTGGTCCGGTTTCACCAGTCGTTCCAGCAGGCCCGGTCGGTCCCATGACTCCATTAGCGCCAGTAGCCCCTCGAGGTCCAGCTGCGCCACTTGCTCCAGTAGCACCTCCGGGATCACCCTGGTCTCCCTTAGGACCAGGTGGACCCTGCGCACCCCCAGGACCCTCTGGTCCAGTTGCTCCGGTAGCTCCACCAGGATCTCCGTTGTCTCCTTTAGGTCCTTGGGCTCCAGTTTCTCCGGTAGCTCCTGTAGCTCCTGTGGCTCCTCCAGGATCTCCTTGATCTCCCTTAGGACCAGTAGATCCACGAGGTCCAGTCGATCCTTGAACACCAGTAGGACCCGATAGCCCTTGTATTCCTTGAGGTCCAGAAGGGCCTGTAGGACCTGTTGTTCCTTGAGATCCCGTGGCTCCAGAATTTCCTTGTACACCTTGTATTCCTTGAGGTCCTGTAGCACCTGTATTTCCTAAAGGACCAGAAGGACCCGATACACCGGTAGATCCTATAGGACCAGTGGGGCCACTTGGACCAGACGGACCAGTTATTCCGATTCTCCCAGTAATACCGGTAGGTCCTTGAGGTCCAGACGGACCAAGCGGACCAGAAGGACCAGAAGGACCCAGAGGACCACTCGAACCAGTGGGGCCCATAACACCGGTAGGACCTGTATTGCCAAGAGGACCCGTCGGACCTGTAGTTCCCGTAGGACCCGCGACACCGGTAGGACCTGTATTACCTAAAGGACCAGAAGGACCCGTCGGACCTGTAGTTCCCGTAGGGCCCACGACACCGGTAGGACCTGTATTACCTAAAGGACCTGAAGGACCCGTCGGACCAGTAGTTCCCGTAGGACCCGCGACACCGGTAGGACCTGTATTACCAAGAGGACCTGAAGGACCCGTTACACCGCTAGGGCCAACAATACCTGTGGGTCCTGTACTACCAAGAGGACCCGAAGGACCTGTTACACCTAAAGGACCAACAGGACCCGTTGGACCCGTTCCACCATACTGATCGATATAAGGCGTTACACTCCAAGCAAGACCAAGACCAACTTTCATTCTTCCTGTGTCGGTTTCAAAACAGGGCTCTCCTGGATCAATAATTGGGTTAGCTGTTGACCAGTTTGTCGATGTATCTCGTCGTATAAGAATTTGAACATTTTTGACCAACGACATTTACTATTTATCCGCTAATAATCTCATCAACAGTTCCTCCCACAGCACCACCTCCTCGTAATGAAACTTCCGGAGGGGCAACTGCAGAACCTTGCCCGGGAAACTGCTGTAAGTTGTTATACACGATTCCGATCTCGATACGTTTATCATAAATGCTCTTGAATCCAGTACAGATCTTTCTATATTGGATATTTGAAAAATCGGGAGAGCAAGGAAGTGTTGCTTGAAGAAGTCCAATATTTGTAGCAACAGATCCCACTTGTTCGACCTTTCGATTCTTAGCTTCCGATGTCACGCGAACTCTGTTCGTATATGCCGAAGCACTTTTCATTTACTCTGTCCAGCAGGAATTCTTAATTTACGTTTTTTTGGTTGTACGGGTTCTGTAGGAAGAACTCCTTTTACTTCATTAAAAGTCTGGCGCGCTTGTTCTATAGGCAAATCCCTGTACAGGATCTCGAGTTTCAATTTGAGGAGTTTGTCCATAATCTGTAATGGGAACATTTCTCACGGCGTTGTTCCACGTGTTTGGTTCAAATGGAACTTTCTTTAGTTCATCAGGAGTTGCTGTACCATAACTCGAAAACAAAAAGTATCCAAACGATCCAACAACAAGAACTAGCAGAACAACGTTAAACCACCAAGAAAACACCGAATCTCGAACCGATTTAACCCACAAAAGATTATTCTCGATTGCTTCTACGTTATCTTTTACTAAATGAAACATCTGTATTTCAATACAAGAAGTTTCAATGTCGTCTTTAAGCACAGTCTATGGAATTTCAATCGTATTGGGAAGTCTGGCTGCAATTGGAGCAGCATATTTAGGAACGAAGATATACCCTGTTCAATCAGCTATTCCTCCAGTCGATATTGTAACAGCTGTTAAAGAAGCTGTAACAGATGCGACTACTCCTGCTCCAGAACCTCTTTCGACCGAAGTAGACACGCCTGCCCCAGTTTCAGAGCCTGTTGAAACTGAAGTAGAAGAAGCTCCTCCAGTCACCGAAGAGTCAGCTCCTCCAGCAGTAGAATCTTCTGTTCCTGAAAACATTGACCAAACTGTATCGGAAGCTTCTTAAGAAGTTTATCAATATACTCACTTGTTGCGTCATGAGTACATACTGTAACATCTTTCGTTCGAGTCGCAAGTAAAAAGCGTATAACTTCATACTGCTCAATTGGCTTCAAATCTTTCATACAAATTGTAATCGGTACATCTTTGTATATCAAATGTTCACGGATGGTTTCCATGAAGTCTCTGTAGATATTCACTATAATACTTAAGTACTGAAAACCGGAGTTCATCGGTGATGGGTCCCATAAGGTTCAACTCACGTGGACGTTTTGCTTGAACTTTATCCCAATCGGCAACATCTTGAAGTTCATTTGGCTCAAATTCTTCAAGAAGAGCTCCTCGAATCCAATAATCTTTTACTTCTTGAGCAAGTGTATCAGCGGATTCCTTTTTCCATAGAATACGGTCGTATGGAAATACAGGTGGTTCTTTTCCGAAGTTAGAGTTTTTTAGAAGTGCTCGAATAATGTCGAATGACACATAACAGTAATCTGAATTCTGTTGCATATGATTTAGCAAAACATCTACAAATCTGTTTATACAGTCTTGTAGATCTTCGTTGTGAACAATAGTCGAAGCAACCAATGTCGTTAGGAAATTTCCAGTTTGAAACCAATTCCAATATTTTGGATACTTTTTCTCTACATTAATTCCTTTGAGTAGATCTGTATAGAAATCACAAAACTTCGTCCAGGTAACGTTCCTGAGAAATTCTACGAATTCCATCTTTTGAAATGTATTTTACAATGTTTACAAATCCATTTTAGATAGAGTTCAGAGGCTGAGAATAAGGATTGGCCTTGAAAGCATCGAGTATAGAAGACTCGTTTCTCTGTAGATAAGCATCCTGCTGGAGAGGAGCATTGTAACGATAAGATCCAAGGTGTTCCGCGTGAGCGTTGATGCGCTGAACAGGAACATTGAAACGGGTCGCATCGGAGAGAACTGATTCGTCCTTCTTTGTCTGAGCAGAGTACATATCAGAACCAATTGCGAATCCTGTACCCTGGGCTCCCGCAGGTCCGGGTCGGCCTTCTGCGGTGAGTTTCATGAACTCTTGGTAAGGTTCCGTGAAGGCTCGGATATAAGACGCAAAGATCGAGTTTCCGCGAGCTGCTCCCATATATTCCTTCTCAGTGGTCTCACGAGCCTGTGTCTTCATAGGCTGTTCCGCATAAATTCGAGGAGCAGTCTGGGCTCCTACAGCTGTGTTCACACGATCCATGCCAAGAACCTGGAAACGGTCGGGCTTGTTCTTGTTAACATCAGCCTGAATACCCGGTAGCGTGATCTTATGCGCTCCAGGAATCGCCGGCGGTTCATACGAGAGCTTAGGCTTGGTAGCAACACGAACTTCGTCGGTTGTTTTCGGGAGAGAGTACTCGCGAAGCTGATCCTGCTGGAATCCACCCTTACCTAGATTTGTGTATCCATCATTCGCACCGGGACCGACACGAACTTGATCAATCGGGAAAACGTTGTTCATATTCTGACCCGATACCATTCGAGACTGGTAAAAATCACTTTCAACCTGTCCGCCAAAAGGATTACCAGATCCAGGCTTCGCATCATAGAACGATTTAGCTTCACGCTTCTGGAAATATTCTTTTCCAGCACCCGTGTGGTTATCCAGAATGGTGTTCGTGGCACCAGAGTACATACTCTGCGTCACACGAGCTCCGAAGAACGGAACTTCGTTGTTGTGTCCCAGAGTTTCCTGCGTGTGGATAATCGGGTCTGTATGAGACGTCGTGGGACGAGGAACCGCCATAAAAGGCTCAGTTACCTTCGAAGATTGAGGCTGCTGGACAGCTAGCATATATCCAACGGCTCCAAGGCCAAGTAAAAGTCCTAATTCAATCATCTTTGTATTTGATGATTACTTTTTCTTCTCTATTTTGACAGCTTGAGGTTGAATAGGGAAAACCGCGTGTTGCTGAGGCTTGTGGAAAAGCCACTGCATATTTCGATGTGTCTGATCACTTTCCGCAACCTTTTTGGGTTGCTGAATAGGAGCAAACGGAACCTCGTCTTCTCCAGGAACATACACCTTGCGAGTTATCGGGCTATCAAGAGCGTAATTCATTTACTTATGAGCAGACAGATTCCATTCGGACCAACCATCACGATTGAAAGGGGATACTGACATCTTGTTGATCATCGATTTAAACTTATCAACTGCCTGGTTGAAAGCAGATGGATCGGATCCAGGAAGAGGAGTCGGGAACTTAGTACCCTTGTCTCCGGGCTTGACTCCGTAACAGTTCACTCCAAACTTAGTTGAAGGATCGAAATACCCTCCATTTACTCCTGGGCGACCACATGCAGTTCTCTTGGATACGTCGACTTCTCCCTGAAGAGCATCCCACGTTGCCTGTTGTGTGGGATAGAGAGCCATACCACCCTGAGTCCATCCATAACCACACCACTCAGCTCCACCAGAATACGCTTCCATGATTTGATCATAAGTGGCTAGATCAGCTTCATAAGCAGCACATACAGCAGGGGCATCTTCGTATGTATAACTGTTTCCGCTAATGTAGAACACTTCCTTCTTCTCGAGAGGAAGCGCTTGTGCCTTTGTTGTATCACTCGTTGACGGTTTAGGTGTAGACTCAAAGAACTTTATGTCCACTTCATTGTTCTGGAATGAAATGCTAAGATATCCATACAGATTTAGGATATAGATAACAACTCCAATTAGTCCAATAACTACCAGGACTGACATAATTGAAGCTGTAGCTACATAGACTACAATTAAAAAGAATATCAACCCTGCGGCTGAAACACCCAGTATAGCGGGATATGTGAGCATCCTTGTTAATCTTCTAGACGATAATAAATCAGAATTCTCATTGTGTTCGTAACTGGGAACTGCTTGGGTCCGTGATCAGAGATAGTGTTATCATTAAACGTATACCAAGATGAACCGGGTGGCATATTTCGACCATGGGTTAACCAGTGACCCCCCGTAAAGCATACTACAGACATTAGGGCATATTTTTTACCATTCAAAACAAGGATACTTGAATAGTTAATTGATCCACTTGTAGAAACTGTGTGAAAAACCATAATCTGTGGAAAGGTCCCGATGAGTTGCTGTTTCGTACACCCAACCGATTTACATCCTTCACATACCCATCCATCTATCTTTGTTGGAGATACTGCTTCAGCAATACACTCTGAAATTGGTTTAAATTTGGAACTCGAAGAAATCGTAAACTCTACAACACTGTCTTCACGAATATCTTTCTTTCCACATTTTTCACAGTGAATTACATCTGCAGTTTTGAATCGGCAAAGATTGTCAATAAATGGAACTTTGTCGCAAATGTACACAAATAGTTCGTGAGAATCACCTATTCCATGTCCTGCTGGCATAGTTTCTGTCCGAACTGCTTCGAATAGATCTTTAAGTCCAGTTTCTCCTTTTGAGCGCCATATTTTACAAAGACATTGATCGATAATATTGTCCTTGTCAAATATGTTATCATTATATCGTTTCTGAATTTCTGGGAATCTAAAAATTCCCTGTAAACAAGCATTAATCCAACAACTTCCTCGATAGTTGTTCAGCCCAAACATTATTAGTTTGAGCGAGAAATATGTGAAAATAAGACAATGGAAGATACTGCTAAACCGGATTTCATCGAAGAGCTTCAAAAAGAAAAGGTTCGTGTTGTTTCGAATGTGGCGACACCTAAGCGGCTTCAAAAAAAGAGAAAGTTAACTCGTCGTAAGAAATTACTTCTGAAACGCAGAAAAGTCAGTTAGGAAGGGCTGAGGGGGTCCACTTGTAGGGAACGCTTTTTGTAGATCGGGATTGTAGTCATATGTTTCATCACTCGTATCGTCAGACGCTTGTTTACCAGAAGACGGTTTAGTCCCGGGAACCATTACGGCTTCAGGACCATAAATATCTGGATAAGATCCAGTAGATGTTCCATTCTTTCCGTTCAGAGTAGGGGCTGGTGGCTCAACACCGCCACTTACAGGACCGTAAATCTTCGCCTGAGAGGGTGTATCCTGCTTCTTTTTCTTGTCATCCGTAGTACCCATCTTTTGAAGGGCTGAAACCAGATCTTTGTTGGTCATATGTTCCTGACGATACCATGTCGAAACAACTATCGCAAGAACAGCCAGAATTAACATAAGAGCTACCATTCTTCTCTTTGTTCAAAGCAAAGAAATGCCTAAGAAAACTATGAAACACAAGAAGTCAAAACGTTCGACTCGTCGCCATCGAGTAAAACGGGGAGGTGCCGATTCTCAATCAATTAAGATACCGGATTCTGCATTTAAGCATGTGACTCCGGTCAATAGCGACAATGCTTGGTATAAAATTGCCTAACTTTTAGACAATAATGTCATTAGTAAAATACACTCCAGGTGGTGGAATATGTAATCTTGGCGTCCCGGCTAAACTACCTGGACCCCAAGGACCTAAGGGAGATACTGGCGCAACCGGACCCCAAGGACCTCCTGGACCTGCGAACACTCAAGGTGCTACAGGATCTACTGGACCAAGTGGACTCACAGGATTAACGGGGAATACCGGTGTAACAGGACCTACTGGTCCTACAGGTTTAACAGGAAATACAGGAGCTACAGGTTCGACTGGTCCTATAGGTTTAACAGGGAATACCGGCGTAACGGGACCTACTGGTCCTACGGGTTTAACAGGAAATACAGGAGCTACAGGTTCGACTGGAGTTACTGGACCTACTGGTCCTACCGGATTAACTGGAATGACTGGTCCTTCTGGAGCATTATTACCTGAAGGAAACACCCTTACTGTCGACGCTGTTTATGGTAACAATACATTAGCCGCAGCTAATCCATACAGTTCTCCATTCTTAACGATTACAGCCGCCCTAGCCGCTGCGTCTTCTGGACAACTTGTATTTGTTCGTCCTGGAACTTATAACGAAACACTGACAATTCCGGCAAGTGTTTCACTAGTTGGCGCAGGCGCTCAAGCTGTAGTTATTCAACAACTAAACGTAACATCAAATACTGTTCTTCTTACGATGGGCATAAATTGTAGAGTCGAGAATGCTACGTTTAACCTATCATCGTCTGCTAATGTAAACTTAACAGGAGTTCTCTTCCCTGACGGAACATCCACTACAGCAAAACTTCGAAATTCTATTTGGACAATCACATCAACAGCTACAGGAACCAACACAATTCTCGGAGTTGCTTCTCCATTCACAAGTCCAGCTCCCACCACAACGTTTGTTTCTCCAAATGCTATTCAGCGGTCTACTATCAATGTGTTATCCGCAAGTACTGGAATTACTCGAGGAATTTATATATCTGGTGCGAACAGGTTTGCCGTTCGAGACATTGTTATATTTGCCCGCGGTACGCCGTCTGGTACAGGGACTAATATTGTAGGAGCTGAAACCACGAATGCAAACGGAGTATTTGATTGTAAGACATCGTCGATTTCGGGTACGTTGTATGATATTGACCGAACACTTGGGTTTATTCAAGTTGGAGCCACGGATTTGGTAAACAGTAACGCAAATAGCAATGGATTTGACGTTACTATAGAACCTTCCCATGTATTGTTCGTGCTAGGTCCTACAGTTGATTACACTGGAGCTGGAAGTGTAGTTCCTACTGTTCCGGGGACTTATTATTTAAGTCCAGGCACAAGCGTTGCGAACTTTGCTAATTCAGTAATAGGTATCCCATTCCCTCAAAAACTCATTGTGTTCGATGGTGTCGTCTCATCGACCATAACAATACCCGCTGGAGTAACTGTTACAGTAGACCTTTATAAATCATCTTCACCCAACACTCTTGGAACTTCGTTTAAAACAGCAGTCTTAGATAGCGCCAACCAAAATGTAGTGGTAAACAACTTTTCATCAACATTCAATACAACCGAATATTTCCAAGCCAGATGTGTGGTCGCAGGAGGGAACTTGACAGCGGGAACCAATATCTGTATAGCAATTGGTCTCTATTAAGAAAGAGTGAACAGATAAAGAGTCTTATTCAGAACACCAACTATTTCATCGCGAATGTTGAGTAGATCAGTATCTTCTTTGTTAAGTTTCTTAGGTAGAGTATTACTCATCCAATCAATCGCTTCCTTTAGTAGGGCCGGAGCCTGTTTATCATGGAAGTTACGAACATGAATGGTTCCAGTCTTTGCTGTTAGTTTAGGGCGACCATACTTTCCCATATAGGTCTCAACAAACGTATCGATAAGTCCATCTAACTCTTCGATAAGTTTGCCAGCCGCTTCATGACGAGGGAAATGCATAGTCTGCCAATGGTAAATCTTTACCTGATCGTAAAGATTCATAAGAACGTTCACAATTTCACCAGACATTATTTTTTATTATTAGGCTTTAATTGTTTTTGAGCAATCGGCATAGATTCTGTTTTAAAAAGATCACTTGATGCTGCTGATTCAGAAGCCTGAACGCCTTCCCAAGAACCGGCCATCGCATCATATCTTGCTTGAATTTGTGGTTTGTTTACAAGAAGATCCATAAATCCAGTCTTTCCATACTCAGAACTCGAGGTTTCATAGGGAGCTACAGCAGGCATTGATGATTGAGGAATCGCCATTGTCTTCGTTTCTCCTAGCGCTTTGAGATATCCTTCCCAATGTTTCTGCATTTGTTCTTACTTAGATCTTAAAAGTTGATTCTAGACACCACACCGGTTGTTTGTCTTGATTTGTCCACTGAATTTTTGATACAATCTTTCCAGAAAGTCCAGAAGGAAATGTAGATTTACTCGTTTCGTTATAATATCCAACATCCTTTGGACAATCTGTTTGGGTACATAGATCATCGACTGTAGGGGTGAATGGGATACCATTGAGAGAAAAAGAATACGTCACAGTACCTCCGGTGATAGGAGACTTCAGATCATAAGCTACCCAAAGTTCAGTCGGATCTCCCGGAGAAGGATTACTAGGAGAAAATCCAAATTCATTAATTACAGCCTGATCAGTCGACGAATTACCACAGTCGCGAAGAGATACAGATGCGGCGAAGAATGTAAGAAGTTTGAGAATGCTCATTGGTATACTATAGTTTATTCGGTGTAATTGACTAAATGAAGGAGGTGACTGATTCTGAGGAGATCAAGGGACTTATGAAGTCGAAGGAACCTGTCGCTATTTTCTATTATGCGGCATGGTGTCCTCACTGTAAAGTTATGCATGAGCCTTGGGGTGAACTTGAAAAAGCCCACAGCAAGGACATGAAGTTTGTAAAGGTAGAAAGCGAAGATGTTCCTGATGAATTAGGAATTACTGGATTCCCTCATTTTGTCAAGGTAAAGAACGGTGGAATTGTAAAAGAAGTCTCAGGTGAAATGCCTAAAGAAGAACTTGAAAAGAAACTTTTAAGCGGAGGGGGTCGGCGCCTTAGACGGACTCGTACCCGTCGGCTTCGACGTGCTACTCGCAAGAGACTTCATTGATCCCTTCTGTTCGACATAACCTTCATTGAGGATCTTGGCCTTACGAGCAGGAGCAGTCGATGAGTAGTCAGGTTCATCAAGTCCCTTTGAAAGCCATTTTTTGAATCCATCGAGATCGTTGGGAACCTTTGAGGACTGGAGTGTGTGGAAGGTTCTCATAGCCTGAGATTGGTCAAACAGATCTGTTGTGTCCATGTACATATCAGATGTCTTCTGGAACTTCTTATAGATTTCAGCCTTTACATCCGCTCGAGTTACAGGAGCAGCATCTTCGCGATTAGGGTTATCCACAATTTCCGTTAGCAGAACGTTCATGAACGGATTTTCTGCTGTAGGCATAGTGTGCTTTCCAGATCGAATCTTTTCTCCAACCTTGAAGGGTTCTAGAGTTGTTCCATTCGGGAACATATTGTATAGCATGATTGTAGCTACCATTACGATAGGAATTGCGAGCACATACGCGGTAACCCCGGTCGCAAAGAACAGTAGTCCTGAAAAGTATACCGAGAATCGAACGACTGAGTTGAGAGACTCAGCGGTTGTCATTCCCTGAACAGGAACAAACTTGTTCCATGTATCTTTCATGAAGAGAATAGCTGGATCCTTAAACCAAATTTGTTCGGACATCTTACTTTTACTGTGAGTTTTTATCGCGCTGTTTCTTCTGTAGACGGGCAAGCATGCGCTGACGACGGGCCTCTGGAGAATTTCCCATTAAAACATGAGCAGGTGTATCTCCTCGACGTCCTCCAAGCGCTTCATTGAAAATGTTTCCAAAGATACTCTGAATCTTTGCTTTGATACCCTCTACTTCTGCGACGAGCATGTTCTGAGTAAACTCGCCACGTTCCATCTTATGCTTGATGATATTTTGAACCTTGGTGACTACCTTTTTGATGTTAGGATGTTCGGGATTTCGAAGCATCTCCACAATCTGTTGAGGGTTCTCAAAGTTTAGATCAAGCTCAGATACATCGAGTTGTTCAACGATCTCATGGAAGATCTTAGCAAGGCGTGTCTCCTGAAGATACTCTAGAATCTCTTTAAAGTGATCCTCAGAGTTCTCATCATTCAGAAGTCTCGTGATCTCGTCGTTGTCGTGATTTCCAGAGCTGTTCCACATGTTCTTGAGAGTCTTGACGATGGTTCCAATCTTTTCGTTGATATCTCCATGAAGGAATGAAGAGAACATACACATCTGCATATGCTTCCAAATAGCCTCGCGGTTTGACTCACCAGTTCGCCATAGCTCAGAAATATTAATATCGCACAGAATTCGGGGTTCATCGAAAAATGAATCATCTCTCTGTAGGATCTTCATAAGAGAAGGGTAATAGTTCTCTTCAATTTCCTTTACAACTTCATCAGTATCAAACTTTGGAACATCGATTCCAAAAGCATCTTTTAGATCTGAAAAGAATGAACTAATAACTTCAGTGGCATCCATTTAGTTTTTTAAGTTAAGAAGTACATTTAAACTTCATTCATCAAACGTTCTTCTAGTTCATTTTGTCTGTCCATGTTTCGAAGTGAGGAAACAATACATATCGCCGAAATTATCAGCATAAATGTGAGTATTGTGATATCTAAAGCAGTATCTTCGTCCATAAAAAAGTGTACTAGTTTAACTAGCGCATATACATGTAACCCACATTGTCCTTGTAACCACAACGGCCCCGACAAATATCAACACATCCACACCAAAGTACTCCACAGGTTCGATCACACATCCAATCGCCACAATGACATCCGTAATGGACATCCTCGTAGCAAGTTTCACAGCATTTGTAGTGTGGATCGAGCTGCCAACGATAGTAGGGTTCTTTACACTTGATACACTTTACAGGAACCGCCATCTTCTTCCAAATACGCTGAATACGCTTTGCTGATGCGGCCTGCATCTTCTTGATGTATAACCTATTTTTTTAATGTAATTCCGTTTTACGCCTTATTGCCACCGCGAGATGCGAACAGAACACGATCGTGCTCCGTTAGGCATACACAGCCTGTGTCAGTATTGAAAGCGGAGGGACAGCAGTCAGATGATACCTTGTTGTCAGCTAGAAGCATGAGTTTGTTCGAGTCAATGGGCATATTCGCAGGGGCGGTCGCCACGGGGAGAGGCTCGCTAGCCGCCCATCCAGAAGCACCCGCAATGCTTACTTCATCATAAGGACCCATACCCTTCGCGTTCAGAGGCATACCAACCTCTTTCTGCATAAAGCTCTCACGAGGGAACGGCAGAGACACACCATAGCGAACAAAGAGACCCGCGAGGATCGCAGCCACTAGGAATGCGATTACTAAGTTTGTCTTATCCATATCTTTATTATGAAGTAGAGTATGATTTTTTATGCGCCAGATGCTGCTAATATCGACGCAAGTGCGAGAGTAATTGCGAGAAGCTCTGGTTGGAATAACGCAAGAACTATCGATATCACTAACATAGCTATTACAAAACCCTTAAGGATACTCATGAATAGGATGATAAATGATTCGAGGAAAGAGAAAATCGTATATGTCAAGAAAGACATGATATACCCCTGACCAACCATTCGCTTGAGTATGTCTCGAATTTTGATGAGGTAGTGAATGAATACACTCGACGAAGACGCTATTTTTGAGAATGTTGATGCCGCAAAGCTTAGCATAAACTTTCGAATTCGTGAGAACATTTGACGGAACAGAGACATCGGTCCCGTCATTTCTTTGATCGAACCAGTTATAGTCTTCAGAAGATCATTGATAGCATCTATCGGATACTTTATGATCTCCTGCGCAAATTGGTTTGTACAATACAGGAAGTTCTGTTCTGTTGTTACGTCGGATCGGATAGCTCCGGCGAATGGCATATAGATCGGGTTACACCGATACTCATTCCAGTGAAGACGTATCTTATCTAAAGACGCGCTTGCGTGTATGATACCCATGACGAATATGACGAGTACTGGCAATCCAAAAAATAGCCACATTATACTACTACTATTTTACCACGAAACCTTCCGTTGCTAATAATCGAATCTTTCAGAGCATGGTAGAATCTCTCAGTAGTTTCTAGTTCATCTAAGAGCATAATTCTACTTCCATCCGGTGATACCACTGGATACATCGATGAGTCTGTAATAAGTTGGAACAGAAGAGTATCAACGTTGGTCGGATCTGTAGAGTGTCTTCCCACAGTTTCAGCACGATTTAACTCTCCGTTCTTATAGACCCATGTACTCGGCGATGTCAATGCGTTTTTCGTAACTTCTACATATCCACTATTCTTAACACGGTGTACACATAGACCACGAACACGGTCTCCAGTTTCTAAAACATCTCCAATGTTTATCATTTCGATCTCTTTCATTATACCACCAAGCATCGGAAGCTTTGTTCCCTGTAGAACTCCAGTCTTACCATCGTAGAGTTTTGACTTAGTTGGTTTCTTGTTGTAGATGTTCTGGATATATCTATCCTTGAACTCTAGAATATTGATGTCAGTTGATTCCACGAAATCTAAGAACTCGATACCATTTACCACTATACGATGAGTTGATGTATTGAAGCACACAAGTCTCTCACACTTTGTATCTACTTTCTTTGAAGCAGGATGTAGGTCAACACGGATAAATCTCTTACCGTATTTAACCTTGTGAGATGCAGATACGATAACTCCGTTGATGTTGTACATTGGCACATCCGTTCCATCAATAGCATACATTGACGTAACGATTGCCATATTTGCGAGTCTGTCTCCAATTGTTACATCTTTCATTGGTTTCTTTACTCCGCCAAATAGTTCGATCTCAGTATTCTTATCAAAGCATAGGAATGACATCGTCTTTCCAACAGGACCGTTGACAAGAGACTGGCCAGATTCCATTCCAGTGTAGAATACGTATACGAATGAGAAGAGTACACCAACTACTCTGCTTAACAGGGTTCTCATTCGAATAACAATATACTGTGTTTGAGACATCACATTCTGAATCTTTCCAAATACCGTTCCTAAAATTCCAAGGAATCCTCCACGTACTCCTGAAAACATTGAGCGCATGGAGTTCATAGTGTCACCAACCTCTGAGAGAGTAGTGTTAACTGTTGAGAACTCGGCCATGACGGGGTCCATAATGAATCCCGCATAATCATGAAACCCTTTCATAGTACATTTTGTGAAGTTGGTAAGAACATCATCTCCAACCATTCCTGCCATCGGCATATATACCGGGTTACACCGATACTGTACCCAATTCTTCTTTAGAAATTGGACCTGACTGAGACCAAATAAATACAAACTCGAAATAATTGCGACAACAGTTGCGACAGCAACTATTATGGTATCCATTATTTTATGTCACCTACAAAACCTAAAACGGATTTATCCAATCCATTTTAGTGAACATTAACACTATGGATTATCATTCGATGTCGCGTGAAGAGCTAAAGTATCACGCGAAGAACCATGTTCCTAAAATTAAACATTACTATATGAAACCACGAATCGAGCTTATTAAGATTCTGACCATGAAAGATCTTCCTGAATCGTTTATTATCGAAAAGAAGAAGATTGTTGATCTTCGAAAAGAGGCCATAGCAAAGGGCTATGCAAACATTTGGAAGCTCAAACGGGCCGAGCTTGTAGAATTACTGTACCCTCGCCCTAATCAAAACAACCAAAATGACGATCATACAAAGAAACATGATCAGCCAGAGAAGGGTGAAGGCAAGTAAGTATGGATACAAATAAGCAAATACCTTCGCCAGAATCGGTCGAAGGATATTTGTTTCGAAATAATTCTGGAATTCAGGAGACGAAAAAATTGAGATTGGGTTCGTAAAGGGGTGTTTTTTCATCTTGTTTTTTGTCTTCGTTTGGATATAAACATAAGGATGAATACTTCGCAGACTCGCCTAGCTTTAGTCCTCGGTGGCGTTGTAGTGGTTGCGTACCTCATGAGCAATTATTCTGGCACAAAAGGTGCCGTTGGTGAAGGCATGGAAAAGGTTGCTGGAGCCCTTGGTGTTCAGGGACCTCTATCTGATTCTGGCCCGCATGGCAAGCCCGGAGCGAGCGTTGGCGGAAATGCGCAGCCCGTCGAGTCTGTCCAGGGTCGTCACCCTGCGTCCCAGTCTGTCTATTCGGATTCCACCCTGAGCGCCGGTGAACTGCTCCCTAAGGGAGGTCTTGGTGCTTCCTGGGCCGCTGTGAACCCCTCTTCCATGGGAGATCTGTCTGGCCAGAACTTCCTCCAGGCTGGTTACCACACCAACACTGCGATTGCGGGCGTCTCTCAGACCAACCGCAATGCGTCTTGGGATGTTCGCTCTGAGGTTCCTAACCCTCAGGCCAAGGTTGGTCCTTTCCTGAACTCCACCATCGAGGCGAACCCTTTCAAGCGCGGTCTTGATGCGTAAAAAAAGGAAACCTCCTCGAGGACGAAATTACTTGGTAATTTTTAAGCGCCAACCACTATGGCGAGTTTGTTATCCACGGGTTCTCTCCGGGCACCCTAACAGTTATCGTGTCGGGATTACACACTTTGCCGTACTTCTCCGCTTTACAGCCGGTCAAGGATACGGTCGGTCCTATTTCATAGTAACACCGATATCCAAGAAACAACTTTCTCAAAATCCATTTTTAACATATAGTAACAATGTGGCCAATCGCCCTTGTCGGAACAGGCATAGCATTAGCATATGCTACAACTCGTGGTCCTAAAAACTTAGTACAGGTCCAGAGCAGAACTGATGGTAGAACATATTCTGTTCAGGATTTACCAACAAAACAAGAAGCTGCCGAAAAGATGGCTGAAATACGTGGGAATCTCGACAAGCTTATTTCGCATTACAAGTCAGATCCTGCTACAATGGCAGATCCTAGAGTAAAGGTTATGATAGAACGTTTCAATCCAGAAAATATGTATGAGAATGGTATCGATGAAGATTCTACATCCTATTCTGAAAACAAAGGTGAAAAAATAGTTGTATGCATTCGAGACAAGAGTCCTGGACATCCATTCGTAGATACAAATACAGTGATGTTTGTAATTCTTCATGAAATGGCTCATCTTATGACGACAACCATAGGTCATACTCCTGAATTCTGGGCAAACTTCCGAAGAATTCTTCAAGACGCATCATCTATAGGAATTTATCAACCCATTAACTATTCAAAAAATCCAGTAGATTACTGCGGTATGACTATTACGGATACGCCGCTGTAAGACGGGCGACACGCACCTCGAGCTCTTCTAGCTCTTTCTTACGAGCAGCAAGATTGTCTGCGTTAGCCTTATTTCTAGCACGCATCGCATCTAGTGGGGTAATTCCACCATCAACTAGGACAAACTTGTCCTTCATCATTACGCTCATGGTAGTGAGCGGCTTATCGACGTTGTTAAAGCAATACCGATAACGCCGTCCTGGCTTAATAACATCGCCATATTGGTCATCTTCAGGATAGAAATCTTCCTCCTGCGCCCAAATACGGCGAGCCAGGTAAACCTCTCGATGCGAAGTAGGGCGGTCGGCCAACCAACCCTCATGATACTCCTTGAATTGCTCGAGGAAGAATTCAACTTCCGCAATAAACACACTTCCGTACCCCTCATAACATCCCTGAAGGTAGACATTACTGCCATCCTTCAGGGGAACTTCAATAATAACTTCATCTGCAAACTGCTGAGTTCCAACGTTCTTACACGTCTTTCCACCGCATGCGCACTCGAAACCGAAGATGCCCATGGTGTACTGTTTGACATGTGTAGAAAAGCTAAAGTATAATCCGTTTTTATGAGTAGAGTAATAAGATGTTAAAGTCTGAGGTCATAGACTTTACTACAAAAACCAGATTTAATGTATCCTATTTTGATGATGATACGATTCAAACCGTTAGGCATCAGATAGCTATTGCTATGAATACACATCCTGATCGTCTTTTTATTCTGGTTTCTTTGAACCTGAATAATGATTACTATCAGAAAGATCCTCGTAGATGGGAGGCTCTTTTCGATAGACTTTCTTACAATGGGAGTCCGTTAGAGAAAGAACCCTTTCAGGCGTACCAACTGCAATATAAGTCACCTGCGAGTAATGCTGAGTTTATGACGTATGATAAAAGTGAATGGATGAACAAACCTGAAAGTTTACAGGATATATATTCTCCGACTCGTGACTTTTCAGAACTACGTATTTTTGGAGTCGAAGAACACAAGTCGTATGTGTTACCGTTTGAGTATAATGGTCCATTAGTGTCTCGTATACCCTCTGCTAATCTTCCTCTTCCAGAGAATGATAAGTTAGTTTCGAATTTATATGATTCTAAAACTATTGGACGATTTATTGTTATACCGTATTCAGAAGAAGCAGAAAGTGTTCAACTACAGTATTTCCCCTTTATTCGAGCTACAACTCCTCCCCGAGTCTCTGATGAAACGGTTCAGCTACTTACCAAGAACGCGAAGCTCTTATCCGATCTGATGAGCATGAAGATATCTCAACCTATCAATACTTCTGTAACACGAGTTCGTCTGTATGCTAAATTTGTAACCACAGATATGGGATCTGCTGTTCGCACACGCTTTGAACAGATTTTCTATGGAATTACTCTTTCAAAGGAAGTTCCTTATGTTGGGTACTTCACTTCTAATTCCGAATATACTCGTCATAAATTTTATACAGAAGATTCGAAGAACAAGAAACCTTATCTTGATATGACTATGTGGTCTCGGTGGCACTCTCGAAAACTTGGAAGAAATCGTCCTACTTTGATTTTCTATAGAGGAGAATCGAGAGAGAATAGAGATCGTATAGTTGTCACAGAAGATGATATTGTGATTACTCTCTACAGAGAGGAAGGAAACAATGAAAAGATTCCTGAAATGAAAAAGAGTGCTCTCAAATGGCTTCGTTCGTTTGACGCAGTTATGGCATTTGTTGACAAAGAAGATATCGAATCTGACAGATGGGAAGTCCAAGAACTTGCTCTTTCTCTCAAGTATCCAAACGAGATTGACGAATATGATCTTCGAAGATTCAATTGTTTAACATCAATTTTTGATCAGCCCGACAAGTCTTTAGCAAAATTCACTTTACTTCGAACCGATAAATCGAACTATGGAATTTCAACTGCAGAGATGACTATCATTCAGATGATGAAAGAAGGAGAAGTGAAAGTTGAAGATATTTCTGAACAATTAAATATCCCTCTACCAGATGCTAGAGCGCTTCTTACACAAGTTGAATCTAAGATAGAAGAAGATCCTTCAATTCTTGATAGAGCTTTCCGAGGCTATCCCAGTATGCTTCTTGGTAGAGACATGATATCTGTTTCGTTTGTCAACGAAGTAGATCGTATAGTAAAGTACGCAAGTATTCTTCGATATGTTCTATCTGCAACTAGTTCTAAGACCCTGGATGCTATATGCCCCAAACGAATGGAAACAACTCGAATAGATACCGGAATTGCTCCCGTAGAAAATGTCCAAATAGATGAAGATCTCAGAGACAGATACGACGATCTGTTTTCGTTCGGTGATACAACCGAAGAACCAACGGTTACTGCGGAAGAAGCTCCCAAAGAACGCAAGGTGTCTGCTGCCCAGAAAAAGATGTCACGGTATAGTTATTTCAAGGATCGACTTGAGAAGTTTGATTCAAATACTTTCGATGACACAAGTTATCCAAAGGTATGTGAACATAATTATCAGCCGATCATTATTGGAGCAGATGATTTACAATACTTCGAAGGTCTTGATTATGATCCTCAAAAACTACCTGATAACCAAAAGTTATACACAGAGAACCCAGATGGAGTTATTATTTGCCCAGAGTATTGGTGTATGAAAGATGAAATTCCTTTAACTGAAGAGCAGCTCGATAAATCCGAAGGACAAATACGTTGTCCCGTCTGTGGCAATAAGTTACGAGTTTCAGAAAGTGACGATATCCGAGAGTATACTGTTATTAAAAGAACATCGGGATACATATATCCCAAACTTAAGAAAGATAAAGCTCCTAAATCTGGAAAGAATATGCCGTGTTGCTTTAAAACACCTGATACTAAAAAGAAGACAGAACCCGCTGATCAAAAGTATTACATCGTGAGAGAGAACATCTTACAAATCGACGAACTTAGAATATCCTATCTTCCTAAGAAATTACTCGATTCCCTTCAAATCAAAGAAGATTACGCCGTTCTTGGAAAGTCTAATCGTATGCAGAATGGTATGTCTGGATTTTTCCGTGTTGGGCTGGGAAGACCTTCGAAGACTTTACCTGAACTTTTAAACCTATCCTCAAAAATACCAAGCCCCAGAGAATCTGTAGAAACTGTTCTTAAGTGTTCATTCCTTCGTACATGGAAGGTTATGGGTGAAACATACTTATCCGAAATAGAGTCACACCTTCGTAAGATAAACCCATTTGATACAGAAGATGTTTCAAGACAACATCTTGCTAAGTTAATTTCTGGAATTGATGAGGCGTATTCAAAGAAGACTCTTTCTGTCATGGAAGAGCTTGAATACTGTTCACTTGCTTTACAATGTGATGTATTCAGAGTATTTAGTGATTCAAACACACTCGGATGCTTGTTCTATTCACCAATGGTTCGCCCTAGAAGCAGAGGAATTGTGATTCTTCAGAAAAACAACGTAATCGATATACTGTCTCATGTAACTCGTCTGCCAAGAGGATTCCAATACAAGTCGAATATATTTGAGATACCTTTCAAAAAAGAAACATATTCCACTCTTGAAAAGACTAGAAATCAGGCATGTAAAACACCAAATCCGTCATATAACGAAGCGCTTACTATCGTCCGAGAGGCCCTCATAATGGCTAGCAAAGAAGACTTTGAAGTAATTCTAGATCCTTATGGAAGAGGTCAAGCATTCTATATCCCAGGACATGCGATATTCCCGTTTCAACCAGTGCCTCTACCATCGATGTCTCAGACTAGATTAGGAGGATACGATGCTATACCTACAGATAGTCTCCCAAGATATGAAACACTCCGGCAGTTCTTATCAGTTGCAGAAGGATTAGTTGATGGATACGCTTGGGTTGAAGATCTCTATGATAATGAAGGCAGACGTGTTGAGATTCTTCTAAAAAGCGGTCTGAGAGTTCCGGTATACCCAGAAAAATCTGAAATAAAGGAAACTTCCGAAGTAATTCAAACAACAAATGAAATAGGAGAAGAACAATTAACATTTGGAGCGCCATCTGGCGAAATCGAAGAAAAATACAAGCAAATAAGTTATGCGTCTGAAGTGTATGACTTCTTAATTTATCAGCTTACGAAAGACTTAAAAGAAAAATACACAGATCTTCGAAAGGCACTTCTAGAAGTATCACCTAAGCACAAGATTGTAGAACCTCTCTTAAAAACTTGGTTTGAAGAGAACACCGATTTTGTCGCGTCATCGCAGCCTATAGAGTTCTTATCAAAAGTAAGAACCCCGTGTGGTCAGTTCAAAAGCAAGGATACTTGTTCTGGAAATCTTTGCGGATGGAATGGAAAGACATGTAATATTCAGATAAATAACTCTCTTCGAAAGGATCGGTTGTTCCATAGACTTCTTTCAACCCTGCTTGAGAATTCAAAAATTAGAGCTATGGTACTCGATGGACGAACAAGTCCATTCTTCAGTACCGTACTCTACCTAGAACTTCCCAATGAAGTTATCTATTCAGACTTAGATATTGTCAATATCACCGTCTGATAGATCAACCTCATCGGTTTTCTTTACAATGTTTTTAGTATCTCCCTCAAATTCGAATCCTCCAACATCCTCACGCGTCTCGTCGTCTTCAACGATACGAGGATCAACATCGAACTCCTTTGCCTGTTCTCGGGTAAGCAGTGCGGTGATCTCCAGAATACCTACACCGGTATCAGCAATCACTACAACACTTCCTACATCAATCCAAACATCATGCTTTCCACGTCCGCGGAAACTTCCGCGAATCACTGCCTGAGCATTATGAGTTCGAAGTTCGATCTCGCCAGTCTTTTCATTCTCGAATGAAGTTACATAGAATACCTCCATTCGACCATTTCCGAGACGCTTCATGACACGAGCAATATGAATATCCTCGTCAAGTTTTCCATCTGCCTTGAGATCACTCATCATAGTTTGGATAAACTTTCGATTCTTCATTTCAAGGCCCGACTGGCGCTTGAACTTCTTGTTACCAGAATTCTTTTGGGGCGGCATTCTTACAGTATAACCTGCAAGCAAAAAATCAACAGAATCCGTTTTACTCGGCTTCTGTCTCAGTAGAAGATGCTGACTTTGCGGCCTTCTTAGCCTCGCGCGCCTTCTTCAAACGCTCGACGAGGACTGCCTTCTGCTCAGGAGTTAGAGGCGCACGCTTCTTGCGCTCCTTCTTCGGGGCGTCTCCACCACCTGCTGCCTTCTCAGCCTCCTTTGCGGCCTTCTTCTCTGCCCGCTTCTTCTTCTGCTCCTCCTGCCAAACAGGGTCGGCACGCTTCGCATCAAGCGCGGCCTTCATCTTCGCCTTCTGCTCCTCCGTGATGACACGCTTGGGCTTAGACTCGGACATTCTGGTCGCGCTGTAGTGATATCTATTTCGTTGGAATTAATAAATCCGTTTTTAATTGTAGCAAACAGCTGCTGCTATAATTAAAATTTTTTTGATTTATTGTTTGGTTGAGTTTCGAGAAGCTAACTTACGCGGCCGGCTTCAGGAAGTGAACCTTGAGGAAGGACTGCAGGTTCAGGTAGGTGACCTCCTCCTTGTCCTTGACGCGCAGGAGCTTCGCGAGCTTGGCGTCCGGGATGATGCGGCGCTTGAAGTTCGGGTCGAAGCAGTTGTGGGTCTTGACGTACGTGGAGACGAACTTGGTCACGTCAGTCTGAGAGCGCTGGGACTTCGGGGGGAGGCCCATGAACGCCGCGAGCTCATCGGAGATCGGGCGGAGCTTGAGGAACGCGTTGTTAGCACGGCGCGCCTCCCAGGCCTTCTTCTCGTCAGCCGTCATCTCAGACGGATCCTTGCGGCGGCGCTTCTTGGAGTCACGCGCCTCACGCTTGAGAGCCTTGGTCGCCTCGACCGCCTCGTGGACAGCCGCGCGAACACGGGCCGTAACATCAGCACCCAGAGCCTTCAGGGTGTCCTGGAGAGCGGAGAGGATCGCATCGGCGGAGCGAGTCTCAACGGGGGCCGCATCGACAGCGGGCGCAGGAGCAGGGGCGGCAGCGGTAACAGGGACAGTAACCTCAGCCTTCGCAGCGGCCTTACGGGGGGCCTTGGCGGGAGCAGCATCAGTGGCGGGAGCGGGGGCCGGAGCAGCAGCCTTCGGGGCGGTCTTCTTATCGGCAGGCATCGTGTTTGCATTAACGGAGGACTTGGCAGACGGCATTTCTAACGCGGTTGTTATACTATGTATTCTCCTGACCTGTTTAAATCACAAATGCGGCGAGCGTCGAAAAAACTTGATCTTAATAAATAAATGTTATTCTTCGGAATTATAACTGGAATAGTTATTGTGGTTGTAGTGATGGTCTTGTATCTGGTGAACTTCAAAGAACCCTTCGGTTCTCGCGGAAACGTCCAATTTCCGTATGTATCGAAACCCAGAAACCATTATAGTCTATAAAGAGCGCTCATAATTATAAAGCATACAGTATATGGTTCAACTGAGTCATATAGAATCGAAAGAAGAATACTCGAAACAAAGAAAGAATATTCGTTCAGTCCTTGACAATGTTGGTATTTGTTTAAGACATTTTGAATCCAAAAACAATACTTAAACCTTCTTGAAGGAGTTGTTTTATGTTCAGCAGACCATGTTTTCATGTCATTCAAAATCATTGAAAGAAATATGTATAGTTGTGTCCGATTCATTCCAAGAAAAAGGTTTGGATTGATATCGAAGAAGCCATTCTCTTCAATTATCTGGCAAAGTTGAACCCATCTATTTGTAAGAACTTTATTCATAGATTTAGGAATAGCATTCTCGTGATAGATCGGAAGCTTGTGTCTTAAACGATAACCGAACAAGCTACGGAGTCTTTTTCGAGTTTCGATAGAAAAAGGCTGTCGGGTATAAGGATTCAGAGGAACTGCATTTTCATTAAGAATTGTAAGAATAGTTCGAACATCAAATCCATAAATCATACCCGCTTCTTCAAACCCAAAGTAATCAAACGGATTTATTTTTGCTATCGAATCCAATGATATCAGCTCGTCTTCGTTGTTACATCTTTTACGAGATAAGGCACCGGGACCAGCTAGTTTAATCTGGTTTCTTACACTATAACCTCTCCATACCTTTATGATTCGATTTACCTTTTCATCCATTCGATTCACCTGACTCCATAATCGAGTATTGCTTTTTTTAGCATGAACACCGCAGAATATGATTCCTTGGAGAGCTTTATTCTGACACCTTTCATTTGAGAACTTATTCTTACAGGAGGCACAGGATGCCATTTGTTTAATAAATCGAACTTCTTATTGAAAATGGGTTGAAACCAAAAACGGTAACCTTGAAAACGGATTTACATCAAACGTGCGTATATACTAGCACAACAACACGAGTAGTATGAGCACCAACGCCATTGTTAACGTTCGCAACGTAGATGTCAACAGCCTCAGCTTTGTCGTAGGCCCCGCGAAGGCCGGACGCAACCCTTCTATTAACATCAAGATGGATGGACAGAAGAATGTTCAGTTTCGACTCCCGAAGATGTCTTATCGACTCCTCACCCGAGAGGGTGACAACGGAAGCACTACTTACACTCTAACTGCTGGACTTAAGGGATGTGATAATTACGGACGTGACCGAGCCTCGGATTCTGATGAGATCGGACGCCTGTACAATTTCCTGATGGACCTGGAGAACAAGATTATTCAGGCTGCAGTTGAGAATAGCCCGAAGTGGTTTGGAAAGAAGCGTAGCGAGGAGGCTCTTCGTGATAGCTTCAAGAAGATCATCAACGTATCATCTGACAAGGTCGATGGCGAGTATGTGCCGAATGGCAAGTACCCGCCTAGCTTCCGAATCAAGGTACCCGTGTATGATGGAAAGGTTTCAGTTGATGTTATCGACAACAAGGGAAACCCTGTGTATGTGACTCCCGAGTCTCTCCCGGCGGTGTTCCCCAACAACGTCGAGGCGAACCTGGTGGTCGGTGCGAGCATCTATGTGATCGCTGGCGGCGGATTTGGAGTTACCTGGCGTCTAACCTATGCCCAAGTCTTCCCTCACAGTCGCATGAGCGCCGCAGCGGTGTTCATGACGGACGAGGAGGAGACTCCTGCGGCGGAAGAGGCGACGGACTCGGTTCCAGTCGAGGCTCCTCGACCGGTGACTCCGGTAGATCAGCCTGCTGCGGCTGGAGCTGCTCCGGCTGCTCCCGCTCGTCGGAAGCGTGTCGGACAGTAGGTGACTTGTAGATAACCATAGACTCGTCAACAAAAATTAAATTATCCGTGAAATACGGTTTTTCAATTACATTCGAACAGGTAAACTTCGAGACAGATTGTTTACCACACTTTTTACATTCATAAATAGATGGAGGGCTTATAAGCATAGATGGTGTAACCAATCTATATTTGCTGGATAAACATCTATCAAATATAGTCTTGAAGTCATCATCGAGGCAATCCTGGTATGCTTCGTTAGACATCATAGACCATATGGTCTTTTCTTCAGACTTCCATTCGGGATTCTGATAGAGAGTTGCAAATGGGTTATCGTGAAACCAAAGTACTTTGTATATTTGATGTTCATCCATTTCATGTTCTGCGAGGCCAACTCGGTTGAGGCTATCATCGTATAGCCAATATACTTTCAAATTATGTTCTGTATAACGGGGATCAAATGTTCCGCGGTATACATCACGATCATCATACATCCACAGATCAGCATCGATATCTTCATCGTGCTCTAAAATATCTGGGGATGTATCTGTATATACTAATCCCTTACGAAGTTGGGAAAACATCTTATTAGGTAAACAGTTAATCAAACTTGATAGTCACACGCACGTCATGGCATCGAAGAGAGTTGGTTGCCGATTTTGATAGTTCATGACGTTTACGATTCTTTTCAGGCTCGATCTCCTTGATTCGTGATTCCATATCTGCATGTACTTCTTCATAATGAGTTTCTAGATAGCTCAGAATTTCATCAGTAATAGCCCATTCAAAAAAGTTCAGCTGACCTACTGTAGTTTCAAATCCTTGAAACTTGATACGCTTTGATCGACAGAAAGGATCAAACATTTTCTTGCTGTAGGCTTTTAGGTGTGACTTGTATGATAGGTATACGATTATGTGTTTTTGATTTGTTGTCATAAAAGAAGTATTGAACTTCTTCGCATAATTCGTCACGAACCAGTCGATCAGTCTGAGTGATAGGATGGACTTTCCCTCCAGAATATCCTTTACCTTTTGAAGATTCGCTGAACTGTAGAATCGCTCGAGACGAAATAATACCCATTGTTCTTGTGAGTGGATTTCCATTTGCTTCATTTTTGCTTGAAATATGAAAACGGATTTATGTAATTAGTATGAGATAATTCTAAGCAAAATGTCGGATCGTTCGTATTCCGACGAGGAAGAGGCTAGCGTGTTGTCTTCGTCTTCTGACGAGGAGGAGAATGCCGACCATGATTATCATGGAGGTCACAAGTTCCCTACAGATACTATCAAGTTTGAGCATCTGAAAACTGAGTGTAATCTTACAGACGAAGAACTTGAGAAGTTCAAGAATGTACTCGCTCTAATTCTTAATATCGAGAAGGAATATCATGTCATTATGGATGATCATGGTAACTCTGAATACGGTGCTGTAATCATTGGTCAAAATAAAAAGGGAATTAAAGTCTTCCGCAAGTATGGTCATATTTGCGGAGAGGAAAACTACTAGATGTAAAACGGTTTTTACTTTTTAAACTATCTAAGCATAAACATGTCTAGAATTCAGCTAGTAGATGAACTTCTTACAAAGTATGGTCAAAATGACCAGAGAACCGACGCATGGCATGCTAAACGCGGCCAGATGCTTACTGCTTCTGAAATTTACAAAGGTCTAGCAACTGCTACTCCGGCACAACGATATGAACTTATCATGTCCAAACTTGTTCCGAAACCTATTTCTTCTGGTCCAGGAGCACGTTCTCTTCTCTGGGGAACTCGATATGAACCTGTAGCAAAAGATATCTATTGTGACCTACAACACAACATTGCGATTTATGACACTACTTGTGTACCTCATCCAACTGTTCCATTTCTAGGAGCTTCTCCAGATGGGGTTATTGTAACGGATGATAAAACTGATTTCCGATTTGGTAAACTAGTTGAGTTTAAGTGCCCTATTTCGAGAGAGTTCACAGAGCATACGCCTATTCCTGAAACATATTATCATCAGATGCAACTTCAGATGGAATGTACTGGAATCGATGAATGTGAATATATTGAAATGCAGTTCAAAGAACTGACATACAGCGAGTGGGTTGATAGTAAAGCGCCTTTCAAATCATTCCTTGCGATCTCCGAAGAGAATGATGTGAAATATCGACACTATAAAGAGGATATTGATGTCGCAACCTGGAGAGCTAAAGTATTAGGAGACATGGGTGATCAATATCGAATGACTTATTGGATTCTAAATAATTGGAGAGCCGTCACTGTAAAAAAACAGAAGGATTGGCTCAGTCAACACCTTCCAAGTCTATCGGCTGTTTGGCAGGAAGTACAGGCACATCGGAATTCTGGAACGTTTCCGACGAATCCTTCAGAGAAGGGGGTACTGGTCCTGTAGGGTAATATCGAGTTAGCCAATCAAGTTCAGTACGAGATTCATTGCTAGCATAAAATCCACCTTCTCCATTGTGGATCTTTGAGAGACTCTGGAAGTACTCTTCATACATTTTTCCAACTCGTTCAAGGCTAAAGTTGTTCATAGCCCAGTCTCGACAGGCTTGTCGAGAAATGTTGTCGATATTCTTCGCAGCCCATACGAACTGCTCCATGGTACGGCAGCGATAACCAGTAATTCCGTGGAGATTGTTCTCAGCAAATCCTCCCCAATCAGTTGTAATGTTAGGAGTTCCACAGAATAGAGCTTCGACGGTAACTCCACCAAATGGCTCGTTGTAGTGGGTAGGAGCAATGATAGCCTTAGCCTTTTTCATGAGTTCTTTACGCTGTTCGGGTTCTACATATCCAATAACGGTAACATGATCAGGAACCTTTCCGATAACTGATTCTAGATCACCTTGTCCAGCAACAAGAAGACGAACACCTAGAATACGAGTAACGTCAACTGCAATTCCAATTCCCTTTGACTGAATGATACGTCCCACAAAAAGGAAATAGTCATCGGGTTTATCACAGAATTCGAAGTCTTCGGGATCGAAGTAGTTTGGAATTACAGCATCGTACCAATGGGGTGACCGTTTATACATTCCATAAACCTGGTTCATTACAGAGTATGATTCATAGATGTTCTGTGGGCAACACGGTTCATTAGTACAACCGATTCCAGGTTCTACAGGAATGAGATCGGGATGGGATTGGAAGATAGGTCGATGAGCATATCCCCAGAAACAAAGAATAAAGTCTCCAGATTGTTTACGCTTTCCAACTTCTACAATAGCTCGTTGATTAAAAATTTGATGAGCGTGGTCAGCAGTGTTATGCTTGAAAAAGTTCTTCCGCCAGTCATGACCACCATATGCTTTCTCGAGATCTTCGTCGTACATCACGGTAACATGCTCTGTACAGATAACTTCGGAGTCCTTGTGGCCATAGTGGTAAACAGTATGTCCACGTTGTGTCATCATTTTACACCACTTCAGAACCTTCATAGTGAATGCGCATGCTGAATAATCCTTTCGAGTTTTCGTATGCGGGAGCGATAGAACGTGGAATCTCATTTAGTAGTACAATGAATACAGTATCTAAATAAAATGTATAATCGAGATTTTCATAGATCAATTGAAAACGACGAATATCCTCAAGCTGTTCGGATTGGGGAATACATTTCAAGACATTTAAAACCATCTGCATTTTTAGATTTTGGGTGTTCAACTGGTCTATACCTGAGAGAAGTTCAAATGAGAATGCCAGAAATTCCTTCAGTTGGATTTGAATTCTCACAAGAAGCAGTTGATGCTGCTCTTTGTAAAAATGTATACAAGACTGATCTAACTGAACCTGTTGAAATTAAGAAAATTCCAAATACTCTTGGCCTTTGTCTAGAAGTTCTTGAACATATCGAAGATAAGCACTGGAAACAAGTTCTACAGAATATGACCAAATCTTGCGACAAGATCGTATTTTCAGCCGCCGTTCCTGGGCAGGGTGGTACTGGACATATCAACTGTCGTCTAAAGATTGATTGGATTAGACGCTTCCACGAACTTGGATGGGTTGTTGATCTCGATGCGACAACTCATTTCTTAAACTTCATGAGACAAGGTTATCACATGGGATGGCTCAACAATAATGCTATGGTTCTTATTCCATATGAGACTGATACATGTTAACACGGAAAGGGGTTTGGTAACCAGGAATAGGGTCCTGAGGAGGAGGAGTCATCTTGAAGTGGTTGGTCTCCTGTGAATACGAAGATGTCTTTCTCTGGTCAGTTCTCTTGACATTTCCCTGATCTAAAAACTCGGGAACAAACGACTCAGTAGTTCGAGAAAGAACAAACCATATCGCTGCGATTGCTGCTAGAAGTCCGACAAAAGCCCAGTTCTTCATTTAATGTAAGCATGTGAAAAATGGAATAGCTTTTTCATGTGTTGTTCATAACACAAGTATGGACGAACGTGCTCTTCTTACTCTGAAGGACATTCTTACCGCGAGAGGACTGAAAGGAGATTTTGAAACTGTTGGAAATCCGATGGACGAAACGAAGATGTATACTTTTAATGGAGTATTGATCATCTTTAGTGAAAAGACTCGTGTAACAATTCAAGAAGTAAACAATTATTTAACGTTTGCTTCAGAGAATGGCTACACTTCTGGAATTATCGTTGTAAGTCCATCGAGACCTTCTGAAAGTGTTCTTGAAGTAATTCGTGAACATATTTCGAATAAAGAGAATCAGCTTGTTCAGATCTTTGAGATCCGCCATCTTCAGCTTGACATCTCAAAGCATCGGGATGTTCCAAAGCATCGCATTATTACCGAAGAAGAAGCACAGGCTGTTCTCAAAGAATTTAATCTTACAACCGCAAAGCAGCTACCGAAGATTGACTCACAAGACGCAATGGCGCGATGGGTTGGGGCTCGACCTGGAGATGTTCTAGAAATCACCGGACTATGTGTATCGTCTGCAGAGAATCGCCGATATCGTCTTTGTGTATCAAATGTTTATGAAGGTTAAGACAAATGGACAATCAGTTCAATACTCTACTTCGAAGCTATCATGATAATTTTTTACAGCATAAATTGACTGGCAATCCTAGTTATCAACAGAGTTATACGGCAGCCCAAGAAGGGTTGGATAAGATTATAGCTTCTCTTCAGTCAGAAGTAGACTCCCAAAGTTCCCAAATATCTGAGTTTTACAAGTCAGATGTTGAGGAAAAAATGCGAGAGACTGAGTCTCAGACTCGAGACACTCAAAGAAAAATTATAAAAGAGCGCGATAGAATCGAAGCCGCAAAAATGAGAGCGCAAGGACTACAAGTATCTGCTTCCTCTACAGATATGACGAGTCGCTATATTGCTGCCGGAGTCCTTGGAGCTATTGCGCTGGTGTTATCGTTTGTACGGTAGACGTTACAACATCACTTATAGTTGTAACCCATGAAGTTCGTATTATCAAAAATACGATGACAAAAGCAAGTAGGATTAGACCTCCTAAATACAGATTATACATAGTGGTTATATTCTGTCTCTTCTCTTCAGTCGTATTATAGATCATCTTCAGTGTCTGAAGTTTATCCTTCCCTTTTTTGATTTCATCATATTGCTTCTGATAACGAATTAGGTCATTCGTTAAATCTTCGAGTGTCTTTGGATCGAACCCGGGAGAACCTTTGTTTAATTCAGTAAGAATTCCACGAACTTCTGTGGATAACTCCGTATTGATACTTAAAATCTGTTGTACAAGCTCCTGCTGTCTCTGGGGATCTGTCTCTTGAATTGCAGACAGAAGGGTGCTTGAGTATTGTCCCTTCAGGTAGTCATATTGCTTCTGGAAATCCGCAAGCTGCGAATTTCTCGAATCTTGAAATTGCTTGATTTCCATTACATTTTGTTTAGATAGAATAAATGACGGTTGTTTCACTCACGTATAAAAACGGTGCTCAGAAGGGCCCCGCCACCGACTATTCTATGCTTCTTGAGATGAAGCGTCGCGCAGCTGTCCAGAACGGTCAGATCTGGAAATCTCCTCCTGGTAACCAGAACCAGAAGCCGTTTATCCGTGAACTCCGCAATGCGCAGGGTGCTGGAGTTAACGGTGCTCTCTATTATTACATTGTTCGTGGACCGTACCTGAATTTCCGTAAGTTCTAAAATACTTCTATTAAACAATGGACTTCCAGAATGAGTTCGATTCTGCTACAGACACTATAAATGATATAGTGTCGACTCAACTTTCATCAGCACTGACATGGTCTAATGTACAAGGTACTCTCACAAAGGCATCTTCATCTTCGGGTGGTTATGTCTGGGGTTACAATAGTACAAATCTAGTCTTTGTTTGTGCTTTACCCTGTTCAGGAAACTGGACAGAGGTTGATGTAGCCCAATACAATGTAGAGACAATTCAAGATCTTACAACTGATAGCACAAATGTCTACATCCTTGCTACAACAACATCTGGAACAACAATTCTTCTGATTGGACCTATTTCTAACCAAGGAAGCTGGTTAAATCTTACAATGCCATTTCCTGCTGTAAATATCTTTTCGACTAACACGTATTTATGGGCACAGGATAAATCCAATAACAAACAAAAGTGTGCGAAACCTTGTACGACGAATAACTGGTTAGCTTCTCCCGAGAATAAGGTAACGATTACCTCTTCAAGTGCCAGCACTCTTTACGGTAAAGATGGTCTAGGGAATGCCATGAAGACCGATGAAAATCTTCAGTCTGGTTGGTCGTCTATCAGCGGTCTCTCTGGAATGAAACTACAAACTGTAATAGGCCAAGCTGATCAGAGAGCTCTTTTTGCTATAGATACATCATCTCATGCTTTCAGATGCGACAATGACTGTTCTGACCCCAAAGAGATTGATCCGTTGGATACCCAAGGATATATGCCTATAAACATTACTGCAGATGCTGCTTCGAATAGTTTATGGATGACATCTACGAATCCTGGAGATAAAGGTAACATATTCACAAAGTTAGATACAGCAAACTACACTTCGATTCTAAATCTAACAAATCCACTTGATCAAAAAAGAACTGGAATTGTAAATGATGTAAAAGATGAATATAGCAAACAAACGCAGTCGATGATCGCGAACAAACAAGTTACAGATGTTGTAAACTTCTTTACGAAGATGTTTAAGTTCGACAAAGGCTCTGTTGACCAAACGGCGAAAGAAACAGAACGTCTAAAGAAACAGGTGGAGGAGACACAGCAAGATATCGATCAAATGTCATCAACTCAACCTATTATTCAAAAGTTACTCCTTGTTCTAGTAGCAGTTGCTGTGATATACGCATTTGGCTCCTTTATTGGAACATTTGTTCACACGCTAGCTCTTCTAGTTTTGGTTGGTGGAGTCGTATTTGTAATTTATTATTCATGAAACAATAAGGATGGGTAATCAACCCTCTAGTAGTGCCGCTACAGGAACAACTCCTGTATCAAGTCCCCCACCTCCACCTCCAGTGTGTGATGCGCCTTGCCAAAGACAAAAAAAGCTTGATGGATTGAAAACAGCACTCGATCAAGCAACTTTAACAAGAGATTCGAATCCAGAAGGCTACGAAGAAGCTCGCGTAGCTTATTTTACAGAACTACATGGACAAGGTTGGTTGGCTAAAGAAAAGGAGAAGATAGCAAGAGATGAGATCGCGCCTGTTACCACAGATTATTCCAGTCGATACAAGTCACTAACGGAAAGAAAAGGACAGAACCAAGTGTTTACAAATTTAGTTGCAACTCTGAAGAATGATCAGGCTGATAACGAAGAGGAATTAAAGTTTCTTGATAAACATTTCAACAAAGAAAAGAACGAAGCAAATGTTCTGAATAGACTCACAGAACTAAACCCTCCGTCAGCTCCGGTTTCTACAACAAACTATTTGCCTATTATTTTAGACGCTGTGATTGCTTTACTAGGATTGATAGTCTTCTACTTTTTATATTCAAAAATGAATTCGATTGGAAGATATTTTGGATATGGAAACGATGAAGCAGTGTCGAATCTGCTTGGAGGAAGGAAGCGAGTATGAGTTCATGGCACCGTGTAATTGTAAGGGTTCTATAGAACACATTCATCCAGTATGCCTTGACAAAGAGGTAGAATCAAGAGATAGTCTATCGTGTTCAGTATGTAATGGATCATATCATCACATACTGTACAAGACACTTTTGGGAATTGTGACATATACTGCGGTTCTGATGTACGTTCAAGACATTCTATTAAGCGTATGTCTTTTGAGCCCATTCATGTTTGCTGTGATCATGCTATTGTGTTATCAAAAACAACAATATGCTAAACTTCTCGAAAGATCTGTTAAAGTTCTATTGATTGTAAACTTCGGAATTCTAGTTCTTGGAATTAAGATGCCAATCCTCTTGAAATGGCTCATCTTCACGGCTTGCTTGGAAGCAGGTATGTTCTATAAGTTTTATAAGACGAACTTCCCATTGCTGGTTATATCATTTGTGTATGTCATGTATGGAGTATTGATTGTATCACATATCGATACTGTAGATCTTTCGATGCCGGCCATGACTATTCTATCGTCTGTATTTAGCGTGATGTTACTGATGAATGTTTATTCTGAATAACTTAACAAGATGGTGCCAACGGCATACATATTTTTAGCCGTTCTTGTATTTTTGATGTACGGTATAACGATCTGGATGTCTTCTATTGAAAACTTCGAAAATGAAGACGGAGATACATTCCAAGATCCTGAGGAAATGTATGACGAAACTTATGCTTCTATTTACAATCCTCTATGGCATTCCAATGAAAAACTTCAGTTTGAAAGAGTTTCGATGCAGGATATATCCCTGGCAGATTGGCCCAAGGCAGCCGTACGTGTTCTAGATATGGCCTGTGGAACTGCCCCGCATGCGTGCTGGTTCAAGAATCTTGGAGTTGATTACATTGGAGTAGACATTTCAGAAGCAATGCTAAAGAAGGCGAGAAAGGAGTGTGCTGCCGCAAAGTTTCAGAAGGGTGATATAACGCAAGTTAGTATGTTCCCTCAAAAGTCTATGAGCCATTGTATTCTGATGAACTTCTCGGTTTATCAGTTTGAGAATTCTAAGTTAATGTCAGATAACGCATACCAATGGCTACAGCCTGGGGGATATTTCATCGTTCATCTTGTAGATCCTGATAACTTTGATCCAGTTCTTGATTTGGCAACACCTTTTGCTGCCTTCTCTTTACAAAAGTATTCGTTAGATCGTAAGACTGATTCTAATATTTATTTCGATAAATTCAAGTATCTTGGACAGTTCAACAAGAAGAAAGACGATGATCAAGCCACGTTTACTGAAACATTTACCTATTACGATAAATCAGAAAACAATGGTAACAAATACAGAGAAAATATACATAGATGGACAATGCCCTCTAAGGAACGAATGATTGATATATTTAAGACATCCGGTTTCCGATTTGTAGAAGCTGTCCCGATGTTAAACGTAGGTAAAGAATATCAATACTTATGCTATTTCACAAAATAAAAACGAATTTTCCAAAATTAGATTAAGAAGTAGTATACGAGCACGATGGAGCTCACACAGAAGATCAAGGCAGCAAACGAGGAGTTCGATCGGATCCGCAACGCTATGCGGTTCTACGAATACGCTCTCGATTACGAGCCTGGTGATTTCTACGATTGGAGCTACGAGGATGGGGACTACGTGCCAAAGGACAAGTACAGTTCTAGCAAGCACGATAAGGTTCGCCGAGATCAGGACATATGGTTTGATCTCAACAATCGGCTCGACGAACTTTACACAAAACTACGGTGGTACAAGATCTTTCAGAAGATGACTACCAAGTAAGTGTAACGTTCAATTTTTTGTTTTCAAATTAAGCTATCTAACAAATGAATATACATGATCAAAGAACGGTCGTGGATTTTCAGAAATTTACATTTTCTGGACATCTGAGACAACATGTCTATAAAGTTTTAGACGAGAACATCAAGTTAGGTCACGCAGATTATTCATGTTATTGGACTCTAGAACTACTTTGTTCGGGACTTGTTCATTCAATGTGGCAATCTCTTTTCGAGTCAACTGCTCGGCATATCAACCGAGCTGCTCCAAATGCGTTTCTATATTTGGTGAAGATATATGAAAAGTTTGCTCCTTACGAGAGCCAATATAGTCTAATGTCTATGACAGATATTCGCAATAATTCCGATGTAAGAACTCTTGTATGCGAAGTAGCTGCATCTTTGGCCCTTTGTCGCAAGAATAAGTTAACGCCTCTTCCTAAAATAAAACCTGAACACGACTTTTTACAGATAACGATTCATGAGAATCTAAAGTCTCCGTCTGCGAATTATGCTCGACACATCGTAAAAGATCACGATCCAGTTGAACTTTATATTTCATTGAATGAATTGGCTTATTCTTTACGTCCTGAAACTCGTGACTTCACAAAAGCAATCTACTGGGTTGCGTGGATTCTAAAATATGCGAGTCAGTTCAAAAAACAAAATAAGGATCCTTTAGAATGTTCGTATAGACCCAACATGTTTATTGATGATAAATACGCAAGACACGTTATTTGGATGATATGGGAAGTAGTTTTAGATGCTGCTAAACATTCTCCTCAAGCTGGGACTCTTGGGCCTTACATAGATTCTCTTTTCAAGTTCCATTGTCTTCGATGGAGTCCGACCGTGTTAAAACAAAGAGCTTGTTTTTTAGTCACAGCTATTCAATTTATATGTGAAAGTACAACTCTCGATATTCATTATTCGGT